>ERZ506291.1689-NODE-1689-length-1118-cov-3.08561_pt1 | contig 1118 bp, 1 predicted proteins | sample MGYA00514013_ERZ506291 | MGnify/ENA metagenome assembly ERZ506291 | reverse complement strand
GATCTAAGCTCGTTTAACAATAGGTGCGTCTACTTTTGTAATATCGTCCCAAACTGCTAAGTAAGTTACTTCCGCTTCTTCGTCCTTCTCTTTTAGAAACTCTTGTGCTAAGATTGCATGAGCAATACCTATATTAGCAAAGTCTGTTACGCTCAATCCTTCTGGCAGTAAACCATTTGCTACTGTTCGGATTTCTTCTAACGTAGTTTCTAGCTTGTCTGGTTCAAAAATGTATTCAGTAAATTCCGATTCCAATGTTAACTTAACTTCTATTGGATTTCCGTCAAGGTCTTCGGAAATTACAGTTGTATCTTTTGCCAATTCTTCTGGAACACTTACTCGTATTTTACTAAATACAGGTTGTGCATTTTCTGTTAAAGGTATCTTTAATTCTACTTCGGTGTACGTTGTTCGTTTAGCCATAGTTGTTCCCCTTTCTAAGCTACTGGTAATGCAGTGAGTACAGTTACTGCTTCTGGATTTGAATTTTCTACTGGTTGAACTACAATTGTTTGCATAGGTTGTTTAATTGTAACAGAGCTTGCGGTCAAACCGTCTGTTTTATTTGTTCGTACAAAGAACTTAGTTGTCATATCTGATTGAATATAGGAACTATAATCGCTTGTTATTTTGATTGGGGTACTACTAAAGTTTGCTGTTGTATTTGTTTGTTTGCTACTATCAGCTCCTGCTTTAGTTAAAAGTCCGCACTCTGCATAGTTACCCTTTGGGGAAGTTCCTTTGTATGAGATAGTTGTCGTGATACTTTGGACTATCGTAGAAAACTTAGCTAGTATATCTGCCTCAGTTGCCAATTCTTTAAATTCTTTAGGGAAATGCTCTTTAACTGTATTTACTGTATCGAACACTAGTTGTGTCTCAGCAGTTGTGTCTACAATTTTAGTAGTGTTTGTTGTCCCTGTATCTGATTGTAGCTCAGTAATTTTTGTCTCCCCAATTTCGTAATAAGGATTAAATTCATATTTATTTGCACTGAAATCGTTAAAGCTAGGAGTCCATTCGTCCATTAAGGTTTTATCACCTTTAATGAGTTTCAGTCGTCTGGCTTTGGCACCCACAACTTCGGTAGTCGCATCAGTTTTAACTAAGTTAGTTAT
>ERZ506291.1449-NODE-1449-length-1234-cov-1.9771_pt1 | contig 1234 bp, 2 predicted proteins | sample MGYA00514013_ERZ506291 | MGnify/ENA metagenome assembly ERZ506291 | reverse complement strand
GGAGTTCAGACGTGTGCTCTTCCGATCTCCCATGCCGGGTATAGTAATTCCGGCTCACCGATCATCGTGCTCAACCCGCTAGCATCGAACGAAAAGAGAGCGTCTCCTTGTTGCAACACGGCCAACGGCAAGAATAAGGTAGCGACCGTAAGCGCCACGATAATTAGCAGGTAAACAGTTTGTATTCTTTGTAACATGGTAATTAGTTCGTTTTAAATGGAAAGGCCGACTCATTTGAGGGTCAGCCTTTCCGATGTTCAAAAATATTTCTTCTTAGAAGTTATTCTTCTCTTTAGCAGGATTCTTGTAATAAACCTTGCCATCCTCGTACTCTTGAGCGGCGATCAACGTTGATTTCGGAAGTTTCTCATAGTAGCGTGAAATCTCGATCTGCTCACGGTTTTCAAAGACTTCCTCCAAGTTGTCATTGTAAGAAGCGAACTCTTGAAGTTTCTTTTCCAGATCTTGTTTCATCTCAACACTAATCTGATTCGCCCGTTTTGAAATGATAGCGACTGTCTCATATACGTTACCCGTTTCTTCACTTAACTTCATCATGTCACGGGTTACCGTATTGGTAGGAGCGTTTGATTTTCTGTAATCCATTTTCGTTTTATTGATTAAATTCGCTTAATATGCATCTGTAATTCGCTTGCTGGCATAGTCGTAGAACTTCGTTACCTGCTTTACGTAGTTACCTTCCGGATACTCGTTCATGTAGTTGTAATACTCGTCAACCACATCCCGGTAACGGCCCTGCAACTTCTCCTCTACGGATACTAGCGCCAACTCGTACTTCGCACGGATGATAAGGAACATGAATTCCTCACGATACTTGGAATACGGGTAATTCTTCAAGGCGTTCTGCGCCGTGATCACGCAAGACTGGAAGTTATTCCCCATATAGGTACCTAGATTGAAATACAAGCGGGTGGCCATCAATTCCTTGTAAGCCAACTTCTCCTGAAGCTCGAACATGATGTTCTGCGCTTCCTCGGCCCGTTCACTTTGCGGATAATACTCCAAATAAAGTTGCAACTGCTCGATCGCCTTATACGTCTGCGACTGGTCTAACCGGGGATCCGGAGAGTCCAGATACAAACCATAACCGGAATAGAAACGGGATAATTCCGTAAACTCCCCTTTCGGATAGGTCGTATAATAGGTCTCGAAGTATTGCGAAGCCGTCTGATAATCTTTCTGACCGTAATAGCTTTGCGCCAACAAGTACAAG
>ERZ506291.1249-NODE-1249-length-1365-cov-3.96947_pt1 | contig 1365 bp, 1 predicted proteins | sample MGYA00514013_ERZ506291 | MGnify/ENA metagenome assembly ERZ506291 | reverse complement strand
AAATTTCTAGGTAGCTAACCAAATGGGGTTAGTGAGAACTAGATAAAAATGTCCTATTTAAAATAGGATATGTAACGTAGAGAATCTTTAACCTAAAATAAAGATTATGATATAGTCTAGTCCCCTAATAAATATCGGGAAACCGAGGGTATTCAAATGGGCAAGTAAAAATTATTAATGACCAACATCGAACAAAGGCAGTTATTAAATCACGGCAATTAGGGTTAAGATTAGCCCCTTTATAAAGCAATTTGTAAAGAAAACTCTGTTAAACGGGCATAGCTGAATAACCAATAAGCTGATAAGAGAACCTAAATCCTAAAATAGGACAGTGGTAATCCCGTGCTAAATCACTTGTTAACAAGTGTAAAAGCCTAACGACTAAACTTCTAGGTAGCTACTTAAAAGGAAGTAGTGAGAACTAGATAAGAAAATCTCTTAGGAGAAAGTAAAGCAGAGCAACCTAAACCAAAAAATAGGTTGATGATATAGTCTAGTCCCCTAATAAATATCGGGAAACCGAGGGTATAACGTAAGTGAAATGGGTGTAGGGACAATGTTACACTTTGCAGATACACATAGTTACGATGCAGTTAAATGTTTGTATACCTTTTGATAGAGAGGCTTCACGTAGTAATACGTGTCGAAAACCTTGTTAAACGGGGGAACCCCTAACGTAAAGACGAGGGCAATCCCGTGCTAAATCAGTCTAATAAGACTGTAAATGCCTAACGACTAAGTTTCTGGATAGCTCTAAAAATGGTTAGAGTAAAAATCAGATAAGAAAACCTTGTGAACCTGCAAGGAAGTAAAGCAAGGAGCCCTTAACCAAAATTAAGGGTTATGATATAGTCTAAACCGTAAATAAATACTACGAAAGTAGCGGTATTTTTTGTCCAACAAACGAACAAATGACGAAATTCGTACAAACACGTCTTGACCCAGTGTTACAACGTGGTTATTACAGTACGATTATTGACCCAGAAGTAGACTCATTAAAGGCTAAGAAGATTCGTAATAGCTTTTTATACTTCCGCTCAAGTTCTAAACCGGGAGCGGTGGAGGGTGAACATCTACGCCCCTTCCTATAGCAATATAGGTCGAATAACTCTTCTAAACGGGCACAGTAAAATAATATACACGTAAACAATATACTGGTAAGAGAGCCTAAATCCTAGTGTACAAGGACAGAGGTAATCCCGTGCTAAGCCTTCTTTTTACTTATGATTATTTTACCTTTGACGATTTCAGCAAGGTATGCTAAGCTACAATCATAAGTGAGTTTAAGGAGGAAAGTGTAACGACTAAATTTCTAGGTAGCTAACTAAAAGGAGTTAGTGAGAACTAGATAAGAAAACTTACAAA
>ERZ506291.1102-NODE-1102-length-1478-cov-3.04498_pt1 | contig 1478 bp, 1 predicted proteins | sample MGYA00514013_ERZ506291 | MGnify/ENA metagenome assembly ERZ506291 | reverse complement strand
TCTAACTAGCTCACCTTACCAGTGATGGTAAGATAATAAACCTTGTTAAACGGGCATAGCTGAATAATCAATAAGCTGATAAGAGACCCTAAATCCTAAAATAGGACAGTGGGAATCCCGTGCTAAATTGCACTGTAAGTGCATAAATGCCTAACGACTAAATTTCACTGGATACCTTTAAAATGTTAAAGGCATATTAGTGATAAGAACTTTGAGAGGTTCAAAATAAAAAAAATAAAGAGGTGTCTTATGGCAAGACATACAAAAGAAATGTTTGAACAATACGTGCTAGCTACAGTAGGAACCGAGTATACAGTTCTAGGTGATTATGTTAATGCTCGCACACCGTTGCTGATGAAACATAACATCTGCGGTAAAGAATACGAAGTACGAACAAGTGACTTTAAACAAGGTAAACGGTGTCCTGACTGCGCTTTGATTGCGCGTGGTAGGAATCGTGCCAAGACGCATGAGACGTTCTTAAGTGAAGTGTATAAACTAGTAGGTAACGATTATGAGGTACTTGGTAAATATTATAACTGGGAAACGAAAATAGAAGTACAGCATAATAAATGTGGGCATCGGTATGAAGTGCAACCTAATGCTTTCTTATGTGGTAGGCGTTGCCCTAACTGTAAAAGTTCTCACGGAGAACTTCTTGTAGGGCAGGTGCTAAAAGAGCTAGGACTCACATTTGAAACTCAAAAGTCATTTGAAGACTTAGTAGGAACAGGAAACCGAAAATTATCATATGATTACTACGTACCGTCTTTAAACCTGTTTATTGAGTACCAAGGAAAACAGCATTACAAACCAATACCCCTTTATGGTGGAGAAAACCGGTTACGTGTTCAACAGGAACATGACCAAAGGAAAAAGATATACGCCGAAGCCAACGGCTGTGAGCTTTTAGAAATTCCGTATACTGCTAAAAACTTAATGCAGGTACGAAACATAATAAACAACAAACTCTCTCAAAGTGTAAAGCAAGGAGCCTCATAACAAGATTTGAGGTTAAGATATAGTCTAGCCCGACCTCAATAAGAGGTGTTAAAGTATTACGAAAGTAACGGTAGATTCGAAGTGCTGACCAATTAAAAACAAAAGAATTAACATCACTATCAAAACAAGCGTTCTATAACTATACATTGGGTTACCCTTATGCTGACCAAAAACTTACTGTTAATGCCGGTGACGTAGAACGTAATAGACGTGGAGACCTCCCAGAATCTCCTAGAGACCGTGGAGATTACAAGTTTATCTCTGTAGGCATTGACTGGGGTTATTGATTAGCCCCCTTAAATAGTAATATTTAAAGTAAAACCTTGTTAAACGGGCATAGCTGAATAACCAATAAGCTGATAAGAGAGCCTAAGTCCTGAATAAGGATAGAGGTAATCCCGTGCTAAATTAGCGCTAGTAGCGCTATAAATGCCTAACGACTAAATTTCTAGGTAGCTAGTTAAATGGAACTAGTG
>ERZ506291.959-NODE-959-length-1600-cov-2.22913_pt1 | contig 1600 bp, 1 predicted proteins | sample MGYA00514013_ERZ506291 | MGnify/ENA metagenome assembly ERZ506291 | reverse complement strand
GTGAGGATATCTTGGCTTGGTTGGCGGATCAAGGCTACGCCTATATGGTGGATAGCACGAATTTATCGGATGCTTATACCCGTAATTTTATCCGTTTGAATGTGTTGCCGCTTTTGGAGGAGATAAATCCATCGGCCCGGAATACCATCGCACGTTCCGCCGAGCATCTTTCTGCCGCAGAGACTATATATATATATGTATTGGAACAAGCCCGGAAAGAGGTTGTCGTATCGGATGATCGTCTTTCTATCGGGGCGTTGATGCGGTTTCCGGCTCCGGAGACGATTTTGTATGAGTTATTAAAAGAATATGGTTTTACCCGTCTGGTCTCGGACGATATTTTCGCGGCCTTGACCAAGGAGCCCGGTAAGCTGTTTTACTCTTCCACCCATCGTTTGCTGAAGGATCGGGATTATTTATGGATCACTTCTTTAGAGAAGAAGGAAGAGCGAACCTTCGTTTTAGATCCGGAAAAGGGTATTAATCATGAACCTATTGAACTATCTTTCCAAAAACTTGTTATAACTATAGGTTTCCCTATCGAGAAGAATAAGCGGATCGCTTATTTGGATTATGATAAACTCGATTTCCCTTTAACATTGCGGACTTGGAAAGAAGGCGATTGGTTTATTCCCTTCGGAATGAAAGGACGTAAGAAGTTGAGTGACTATTTCTCCGATCATAAATTTAGCCGGATTGAGAAGGAGCGCACATGGCTTCTTTGTAGTGGCGACGCTATCGTTTGGGTGGTAGGAGAAAGGACTGATAATCGTTTTCGTATAGACGAATCAACAAAGCGTGTGCTAATTGTGAATTTTTTGGGCTAAATCCTCGTTTATTGTAAAAATATTCTTACATTTGCGAAGATTTACTCCGCAGATATGTTACTAATGGTTCAAATTAGCTGAACAATCCGGTTATTACATGAAAATTATAATTAAATAAAGATACAATGATACCATTGGGCGTACATCGTGTTTGTATATGTGATCCGTGTGTATGTACCATTTATATTATTACTTCGCAATATGCAGAAATATAACATTCTAGAACTAAATGAAAAACTTCTTCCCGAACTTCAAAGTATCGCGGAAGAGTTGGGAATAAAAAAAGTTAGCAGCTTAAAGAAAGAAGAGTTGGTTTATCGGATTCTTGATGAGCAAGCGATCTCCTATGCCGGCATCCAGGCTGAAAAGATGAAAGAGAAAGAGGCTAAGAAGCCTGCAGAGGGCCGTAAGAGAGGCCGTCCGGCCAAATCTCCTAAAGTGGAAGGCTGAGACTGCCGAAACTGCAGAGAGTACCCAACAGGCTCCGGAAAAGCTAGTGACTGCTCCGGCTGACAAGAAAGAGCAAAAAGAGCAGCCTGAACGTAAGAAAAGAGTCCGTATCGAGAAAAAGGAAAAGGTAGCGGGCGCTATCGCTCCTTCCGAGGATAACAAGGAAGTGGTGGTTTCGAAAGAGCCGCAAACGATCTCTACGGTAACGGAAATCTCGGCCGTGGAAACTCCGGCGGTAGCAGAGAGCCCGGTGGAGAAACCGTTGTTGCCTCCTGTTGTGGCGGAACTTGAAACGGAAGAAGAAGCCGCTTTGCCGGAAAATA
>ERZ506291.883-NODE-883-length-1673-cov-4.03523_pt1 | contig 1673 bp, 1 predicted proteins | sample MGYA00514013_ERZ506291 | MGnify/ENA metagenome assembly ERZ506291 | reverse complement strand
CCTACACGACGCTCTTCCGATCTGAAGGATTCTCATGCAAGGTGATCCCTTTCACATCCTTCAACAGTTCCCGGTATAAATCACACGTATGCTTATGATGAGCTACATGAGCATCAGCCACCGTCATCTGACCACGCCCGATACCCGCACAAATATTCGACATCCGGTAATTATACCCGATCCGCTCATGCTGGTAATACGGATAAGCCTCCCGAGCCTGCGTAGCGTAGAACATGATCTCCCGCTTAGCCTCCTCATCCGGACAAATCAACGCACCATCACCACTGGTCGTAATCATCTTATTCCCAATTCTATAAATTTTGTTCGCAGCGAAGATATATCTTTCAATTAATAGCCATTTTTGACTGCTTACATAATTAAATCTACGTTAAACTGTTTCAATTATTTAGGAAGGCAACATAGAAGGTTCTCGATAATGTACTCAACGTCTTCCTCAGTCATCTTTGTGTTCAGAGGAAGTGTAATCTCGTTCTCAAAGAATTTGTATGCATTAGGATAATCCTTGATATCAAGGCCCTTTGCTTTATATGCGGTCATCATCGGGAGTGGCTTATAGTGTACGTTGGTTGCGATACCACGCTCTGCCATCTGCTCAATGATGCTGTTGCATTGCTCACGTGTTTTACCAGGAAGACGAGTGATGTAAAGATGACCACTACCAGCCCAATCTGCACCATAATGCTTCAAGCCTACAATGCCATATGGAGCCAGAGCTTCGTCATAACGCTCAATGTACTTCTTACGCTTAGCCAACATCTCAGGATAACGCTCGAACTGGATAAGCCCCAGAGCAGCCATAATGTCAGTCATGTTGCACTTGTACCAAGGGCCAATGATATCATACTCCCAGGCACCCAACTTTGTCTTAGCCAACGCATCCTTATTCTGACCATGGAGCGAGAAGAGCTGTGATAGACGATAGATGAATTCATTCCAAGTCTCACCCTCTATGAAAGGTACAGGACTTCCGCAATACACTTGCTGGCGTTCCACCTTCTCGTTTCCGAAAGGCAGGTTCCATGTCATTGCGCCACCCTCTGCAGTAGTGAAGTTCTTAACAGCATGGAAAGAGAATGAAGAGAAGTCCGCAATCTCACCAGCCATCTTACCATGGCGAGAGGCACCAAATGAGTGGGCACAGTCGTTAGAAACCACGATACGTCCCATCTTAGCCTGAATGTCATTAGCAGGACGATAGAGCGCCTTGATCTCTAGGCGGTTCACCACTTCAAAAATCTTCTCTACATTAGCGCATATACCAGCCAAGTCAACAGGTACAATTACCTTCGTACGCTCAGTGATTGCTGCAGCCAGCTTCTCGTAGTCCATCTCAAAATCCTGATGATCGTTACCATCATTCTCTGCATAAGCCGCCGGACGGATATCCACCATCTTTATGGTAGCACCCACATGATCAACCACCGAAGCAGATGCTGTATAGGTATATGCAGGCATAATCACCTCGTCACCAGGACCAACGCCCATCACATGGAGCACCATCTCCATGGCAGCCGTAGCCGAGTTCAAACATACAGTTTTCTCCGTATGAACATATTCCGAAATTATCTTCTCCAACTTCTTTGTACGAGGGCCAGTAGTTATCCAACCACTAAGGATTGCGTCACGAACCTCGTGGGCTTCAGCCTCCGTCA
>ERZ506291.788-NODE-788-length-1802-cov-3.38981_pt1 | contig 1802 bp, 2 predicted proteins | sample MGYA00514013_ERZ506291 | MGnify/ENA metagenome assembly ERZ506291 | reverse complement strand
TGCCGGAAGCCTGAATATTCCTGACGGGATATTCCATGTGCCCGGCGTGATCTACAAGGTTTCCGGTGGCAGGCTGGACATTTTCTCCTACAAGGGGGAAAAACCGGTGGAAAACAGCCCGCTTTTCCTCGCCCCTTTCTTCAATGTCACGGGCAGCAGTGTTTGTCTGGGAAACGCCGCGTTGCCCCCCCCCGGAAGACATGACTTTCTCAAAACTCCTCGAGTATTGGGAAAAACGTTTCTGGCTCAGCGAATTCTCCCATCTGGGAGGAAACAGGAATCCGACCGGAAGCAACCTGGTCTCGGTAACGGAAAAGGCACGCGCCAATCCGTTTGACGAGAACGAACTGAACCCCATGAACAAACAACTTAAAGACTTACTGGCATGAAAAAGATTCATTATACAGACAGATACCTGCTCAATCCCTACCATCCCGTGACCGTCTTCGTAATCGGTGCGGGCGGAACAGGCTCACAGGTGGCCACCGGCCTGGCGCGGATAAGCGTGGCATTACAGGCGCTAGGACATCCGGGACTGCACGTGACGGTCTTCGACCCCGATACCGTCACGGAAGCGAACATCGGACGCCAGCTGTTCAGCGGATCGGAACTCGGATTGAACAAGGCTGCGGCACTTGTGACCCGCATCAACCGTTTTTTCGGCTTCTCGTGGGAGGCAAAAGGGCAGCGTTATCCGCTGAAAGCCTCCGCAGACCGGGAAGAGCCCGCCCTGGCGAACATCATCGTCACCTGCACCGACAACATCCGCTCCCGGATGAACCTCTGGCGGTTCCTAAAGAAACACCGGGAACACACTTCCAACAACGAGCGGTCGCCCATATATTGGATGGACTTCGGCAATGCCCGGACCACCGGACAGGTCCTGATAGGGAACATCCGTGGCAAGATTCTCCAGCCCGTCTCCAACGAATACCTGCCCGTTCCCCGCATGAATGTCATTACCGAAGAAGTACGCTACTCCACCATCAAGGAAAAGGATTCGGGGCCGAGCTGCTCGCTGGCGGAAGCCTTGCAGAAGCAGGACCTTTTCATCAATTCCATACTGGCACAAACCGGCTGCGACATCCTGTGGCGTATGCTCAGGGAAGGAAGGACATTCTACCGGGGAGCCTATCTCAATCTCGATACACTACGGATAAATCCCATTCCGATATAGACAATAAACGTCAGTTTTCTTTTATGCATGGTAAGGATGCATAAAAGAAAACTGACGATTCCTGATTGTTCCCGCCGTGCGGTTCAGCCTTTCAGCCGCACGGCACTTGCCACTCCCTTTTCCGTCATGACCAGCTCATACCGGTCCAGCCTTTCATAGAGTTTGCCCAATGTCTTGCATCCATATCTCCTGACCTTGAATTTGGGCATCATTTTTTTCAATGCGCCGCCGATCAGCGAAAGGGACACCTCCCCTTTGCCGTCAGCCGCTTGCTCAAAAGCCTTGTCAAAATACTCCATGTCCCTTCGGATAAAGAATTCGGGAGTATTGTCCGAAACCTTGTTTTCCTTCCGGTCGGCATACAGGAACACGGAACAGGACCGTACCAGCGATACGGGAGTCTTGCCCTCCCCATATCCCAGCACCTTCAATCCGGCTTCCCGTATCCGTTGGGCAAGCAGGCTGTAGTCACCGTCACTGGCTACCAGACAGAAACAGTCCGCCCGCCCGTCACGAAGGATATCCATCGCGTCTATGACCAGTGCAATATCCGTCGTGTTCTTTCCAGGAGCATGGGAGGAAGCCTGTACAAGCCTGAATCCATGCTCCCGGGCAGTTTCCTTCC
>ERZ506291.619-NODE-619-length-2076-cov-2.80851_pt1 | contig 2076 bp, 2 predicted proteins | sample MGYA00514013_ERZ506291 | MGnify/ENA metagenome assembly ERZ506291 | reverse complement strand
AGACCATATAAACGCTAAAAGAGACGATAATAGAGCTTGTAATCTAAGATGGGTAACAACAGCAGAGAATAATCAAAACCCATTATATGTACAAAGACTAAAAGAAAGAGTATCAAGACAACTAGCGGAGCACAACTATTTAGCAGAGAGCAATAAGAAACCTTGTATGGCAGAGCATAAGAATGGGACAGTATTAGTTTTCAATTCAGTAAAGGAACTAATGGAGCATTTTGATACAAAAGCAAATGTTAATCGGAAACTAAAATCAGGAGAATACTTCACTTCCAAAAAATCCAAATTATATGGATGGCGGATACGCTTATTGTAAGAGATAGTCTAATATCGACCAATTGATTACGGTCGTTACCAATTAGATGCTTCATACTTAAACGGTGACTACTCACCAGAAAACCAAGAACGTGTAGCAGATGCTTATGTTGCAGGACGTTATGGTTCATGGGAAAATGCACAAGCTTTCTGGGAATCAAATGGGTGGTACTAATTTATTAGTTAATAGTCAACTAGACGGCATCGAAATCTTACCAGATGAGAGATGGGTACAAATAGTTGATTTTCCTCTTTATTTTATTAGTGACTACGGACGTGTCTACAGTACGCAATCACAAAAAATATTGAAGGCAAACAGCCAACAATACCCTAGAGTTAACTTGTACAACGCCAAGGGTAAACAATTTGTTCGAATACATGTATTAGTTGCTAGTTACTTTGTAAATAAGAAATCTCCTGAGCATAAGGTAGTTAACCATTTAGACGAAAATAAGACTAATAATTACTATAAAAACTTAGAATGGACTAGTTACAAAGGAAACAACCGGCACAATAATTTACATGTAAAAAATAGTATTAAGAGCTATGAAACCCGTAAATCTAACACAGCTAGACCAGTTATTCAATTAGATAAATCGGGCAATTGTGTTAAACGATGGGAAAGCCAATATGCTATTTATGATGAGTATGGCTATAGTAAGTGCGCACACTTAACAGCGGTACTGAACGGTAGGCGTAAAAGTACGCTAGGTTATCTATGGAAATGGGCAGACTCATTAAATACTAAATAACTTACATGTAAAGACTCTCTTTTTAGGGGGTCTTTTTCTTATGCTATATTAAATTAGTAGACAGTGATGAAAAATTGTTACAGGGCTACCTGTGGTATACTTAAACTAGTACAAATGCTTGGGGGGTAAGAATACGTGGCATACTTACAGGACGATACATGGCAAGCAGTAAAACAGTTAGCTAAACAAAACGGTTTTGTAGGAGACTGGATTCTAATTATTCACCTCTACTATGAAAACGGTGGAAACAATGTACAAGTTCATACTGCTATAGATAATAAAAATTACCGCATACTACGAATCTTAGATAACAAACAGGTTTTATTAGTTGATAGAGAAGGAAATGTTGCTGTAGAGGACTATGAAGTAGTCAATGACAGTCAAAAAAGTTTCTTTTATAGTGATATGCACAAAGTCGAACTAACACTTCCGGAAGGTTGTAGCTTCAACGGTAAACAAAGAATAAAAATTTATATATGAGGTAGGTGTAATCAAGTTGCCAAAATGGTTAGATAAAGTGTTGGGTGTAGAAGAAGATGCTGACATCGTTAAAAGCGAAGAAGTTTATCAAACCTTGCTTAAAGAAATTCAAGCACAACCGTTAACAGAAACGGTAGAAAAAGGTATGAAGGGTAAACCTGTTGCCTACATGCAACCTATAATTGGTGACATGTCAGTAAACCCCGGATTTAAAACAAAGCCTTCTATTAGAAATTCTCAGGATTTACACAAAATGTTGAAGAAGTTTGGTAATAATATCATTCTTAACTCAATTATTAATACACGGTCAAATCAAGTGTCTATGTATTGTAAGCCTGCAAGAAATTCTGAGACAGGAGTGGGTTATGAGGTTCGGCTGAAAGATATTGAACAGGAACCATCCACACACGACATTGCAAATATTAAAAGAATTGAAAACTTTTTAGAAAATACGGCAGTATTTAAAGACCAAAATCGGGATAACTTTACAGCTTTTTGTAAAAAAATGGTACGTGCA
>ERZ506291.535-NODE-535-length-2273-cov-2.9486_pt1 | contig 2273 bp, 1 predicted proteins | sample MGYA00514013_ERZ506291 | MGnify/ENA metagenome assembly ERZ506291 | reverse complement strand
TAATGGCGATCTCGCCTTTTGCCTCATTTTGATAAGCTACTCTACTTTCCTTTGTGTTAAAATTTTCTTGTCCCCATTTTAATAGTTGTTGGTAGATTTGTGCCTTGCTTAAAGAGGGGGCATTAATCTCTCGGGTAAAAACGACTTTACCGTCTGCAACCGGAACGGCCCCTGCCAGATAGTGTTGATCCTCTTGCGCGAATAGCAGGGCGGGGATAAATAACAGAGCGAATAATAACTGTTTCATGGTATATTTTCCTTATTATTTTAGCCCCAAAGATATACATTTGCGTTTGAAATAAACTATGAGCGTGACAAATAATTATACTAATTGCTCTTTATCAAAGAAAAAAAGTCTATATTTGCACCCTGTGAAAAAACGAATATAAATAATGTAATAACATAAACCTAAGATTCAGATGCAAAACAAAGGATTTGTAAAGGTCTTCGCGGTGTTACTTACGCTTGTCTGTTTGTTCTATTTGTCGTTCTCGTTCGTGACGCAACATTACAACAGTAAAGCCGCTGAGTATGCGGGTGGAGATCCTGCGAAAGAGAGTGCTTATTTAGACTCACTATCTACTCAGAAGGTATGGTTAGGCTATACGCTTAAGCAATGCCGTGAAATGGAAATTAGTTTAGGTCTTGACTTAAAGGGCGGTATGAACGTTGTCCTTGAGTTGAACGTGGCGGATGTAATCCGTTCGTTGTCTAACAACAACCAAGACGAGAATTTCAACAAGGCGTTGGATTTAGCTTATGCGCATCAAGCGACTAGCCAAAAAGATTTCATCGACCTTTTCGCTGAGGAGTATAAGAAGTTGGATAGCGGCGCACGTCTTTCCGCTATTTTCAGTACATTCGAGTTAAAAGATAAAATCACGCCCCAGAGCTCAGACGCTCAGGTTGTTTCTGTTTTGAAACAAGAGTTGCAGAGTGCGATTGATAACTCATTCAACGTATTGCGTACTCGTATCGACCGTTTCGGTGTGGTTTCTCCGAACATCCAACGTTTGGAGACAGCGGGTCGTATCTTGGTTGAGTTGCCGGGTGTGAAAGAACCGGAACGTGTTCGTAAGTTGCTTCAAGGTAGCGCTAACTTGGAATTCTGGGAAACTTATAAGTTGCCGGAAATCTATCAACAATTGGTTGCCGCTGATAATGTATTGGCTACTATCCTAAGTAAGGAGGCTTCCGCTGATTCTGTTGCTACCGATAATGTTGAGAAAATCGCTGATGCCGCTGATGCGAATGTAAGTGAGGCCGATTCTTTGTTGGCTGAGCTCGGTCAAGATAAAAAAGATACGGAAGCTAATCAAAGCATGGAAGAGTTCGCTAAGCAACATCCATTATTTGCATTATTGCAGATTAGCCAGTACAACGGTCAGTTGTCTCCGGGTTCGACGGTAGGTATCGCTCAAGCAAAAGATATGGAGAAGATCAGCGAATACCTGAACATGAAACAAGTGAAAGAGGTATTGCCTCGTAACTTGGCTTTAAAATGGGGTGTAAAGGCGATCGATGATAAAGAGCAGTTCTTTGAGTTATATGCCTTGAAGGTAACGAACCGTGACGGAAGTCCCGCTTTAGGTGGTGACGTAGTAACAGATGCTAACGCTGACTTTATGCAACAAGCCGGTCGTTCAGAGCAAATGGTTAACATGGTTATGAATGCCGAAGGCTCTAAGGCTTGGGCTCGTTTGACGAAAGAGAATATCGGTCGCCAGATCGCTATCGTTTTGGATGAGATGGTTTATTCCGCTCCGAACGTAAACGATGAGATCACGGGAGGTCGTTCACAAATCACCGGTCACTTTACACCGGAAGAGGCGAAGGACTTAGCGAACGTATTGAAATCGGGTAAGATGGCTGCTTCCGTACATATCGTTCAAGAAGACGTCGTTGGTCCGTCATTAGGACAAGAGGCTATCAATGCCGGTGTGATCTCTTTCGTGTTGGCATTGGTGCTGTTGATGATCTATATGTGCGCATTCTATGGATTGGTACCGGGATTGATCGCCGATGGTGCTTTGGTATTGAACATTTTCTTCACGATGGGTATCCTTGCTTCTTTCCAAGCGGTTCTTACCTTGCCGGGTATTGCCGGTATGGTGTTGACGCTAGGTATGGCAGTCGATGCGAACGTATTGATCTATGAGCGTACGAAAGAGGAACTTCGCGCCGGTAAGTCTTTAGGAAAGGCGATCGCCGACGGTTACAGCAATGCGTTCTCCGCTATCTTCGACTCAAACTAGATCGGAAGAGCGTCGTGT
>ERZ506291.396-NODE-396-length-2856-cov-2.1678_pt1 | contig 2856 bp, 3 predicted proteins | sample MGYA00514013_ERZ506291 | MGnify/ENA metagenome assembly ERZ506291 | reverse complement strand
TTATAATATAAGTACAGGGAAGTTCTACTCAATTCTACGTAGACATGGTATCGCAGTAGACAGCTCTAAAGTAGCTAAGAAGGTTGCGCATGTAGAAGAGAATCCAGAAGTACTTGAACGAGTTCTTAAAGATTATATCGAGGGTAAAACACTAGCATATATTTACTCAAATTACAATCTATATAAGAACGGCTTGTTCTATTTGCTAGACAAATACCAAGTTCCACGTAGAAACAAACGGTAACTTCCAAATACACTTAGGCAGTGGCTACTATGGTCACTGCCTTTAATAAGGAGAATATTTATTGGAAGAGACGGTTTATAATTTTATACAAGGCTTAAGCGAGACACAATTAACTATGTTAGAAGGTATATTTGCTTTACTAGGACTAATCTTTATACTTATAGGAATACATTTTTTAGTAGCAGATACAGTTGAATGGGTGAAATTAGTTAGGAATCCAAGAGTATCTACATTTGCAACAATACACATGTATTTTACCTTTTATTTACCAATGTTCATTTTCTTTTTGGTAGATGGTAGTACGGTTACTACTTTTGTTGTTTCATTACTGATGTTTGCTGTTGTGTATACATGGATTGTCTGGTTTCGGGTGGGTAGATACACAGAAAATTGGTCAGTAGTACGTCCATTTGTTACCTACATTAAAGCACAAGACCATGTGTGTACGTTAGTTATTGGTTCAATACTTTTAAGAACAGTACTATTTTTTATCTAAAATAGGGGAGAATACTCCTACCTCAGGGAACGATAGTGAGTAGGTGAGAGATGAATCACCTTCGGACAAGGGATAGCTTACTTGCTATCTTGATTGTCCAACTGTTCAAGTGCATATTGAATGAGATAAATAATTGTTTGGGTACGAGTTGTGAAACCTTTCTTTTCTTTGAATTCGTCAATTCTTTCCAATAACTCTTTTGGATAACGCATATTTAAAACTTGTGACATTTTTTTTCACACTCCTATTGTGTATTAAAATAATACATGATATAATCAATGTATATTATAATAATACACAAATAAGGAGGTGAAATCAATGTTAGTGAATAAAGCCTATAAATTCCGCATCTATCCCAACAAAGAACAAGAAATCTTAATTGTAAAGACGATTGGTTGTTCACGTTTTGTATTTAACCATTTTTTAGCACAATGGAATGACACTTACAAAGAAACAGGCAAAGGATTAACTTATAATGCTTGTTCTTCTCAATTAACCCAACTAAAGAAAGAGTTAGTTTGGTTAAAAGAAGTGGACAGCATTGCGATTCAATCGTCACTGAAAAACCTTGCGGATTCATATTCTCGATTCTTCAAGAAGCAAAATAAAGCACCACGATTCAAGTCTAAAAAGAACAAAGTACAATCTTATACAACAAAACACACGAATGGAAACATTGCCATTGAAGGCAACAAAATTAAATTGCCGAAACTTGGTCTTGTTCGTTTTGCAAAGAGTCGTGAAGTAGAAGGTCGTATTCTCAATGCAACAATTAGACGAAATCCAAGTGGAAAACATTTTGTATCCATTCTTGTAGAAACAGAAGTACAACCGTTAGAAAAAACAGGTTCTTCTGTGGGCATAGATGTCGGCTTGAAAGATTTTGCTATTCTTTCAGATGGAACTGTCTACTCTAATCCTAAGTTTTTTCGAAGATTAGAAGAAAAGTTGGTAAAAGAACAACGGATTCTTTCAAGACGTAAAAAAGGTGGTTCAAATTGGAATAAGCAACGAATTAAAGTAGCTCGTATTCACGAAAAAATCGTTAACGCAAGAGCTGACTACTTGCATAGAATCTCTACCTATATTGTCAAAAACCACGACATTATAGGTATAGAAAATTTGCAAGTATCGAATATGTTGAAAAATCATAATTTAGCAAAAGCCATCAGTGAAGTAAGTTGGTCACAATTCAGAACCATGTTGGAGTATAAAGCAAGATGGCACGGTAAACAAGTGGTTGCCGTATCTAAGACATTTGCTTCTTCTCAATTGTGTTCGTGTTGCGGATACAAAAACAAAGACGTTAAAAATCTCAATTTGCGTAAATGGGACTGTCCTTCCTGTGGCACACATCACGACAGAGATATTAACGCAGGACAGAACCTTAAAAATGAAGCGATAAGACTTCTAACCGTAGGGACTACGGGGATAGCCTAATAAATAACTGACCGATAGGTTGATGTTCTTAGGAATCTCCCACTTCAAACAACTCGTAAGGGTGTTAAGTGGAGGGTAGTTCAAAAAGATTAGGATAGGTTAAGATAAGATAGGATGGAGGATAAGATAGATGAATGAAATAATGAGTTATGTTTGGTTGGGTGTGTTTATTGCTATACCTGTAATTGGCTTTATCTATGTATATAACTACAATAAAAAAAATCCACGTTGGTACCTTCGTAAAAGCTATTGGGCGCCACTAGTGCTAGACTTAGTTGTTTTTGGTGTTTGGGTGTTTATAGGTATAGGTACATTGGATGTTGGGCATACAGAGACAATTGTTAAAACCTTTAACATTGAGCCACTTACTGTTTATAGCTCACCAGAAAATATTTATGCAAAGATAGGTAGCACGGATAACAGTTATGTTAACTTTGCAATTACAGGTAAGGGAACTCACTCTGCACCACTTGGTAACACTAGTATCCATTACGTTGAGTCCGAAGGTAGACCGAAAGTCACGGTTACTTACTACAAATTAGATTCCCCTTTCTCAGCATTTATGGGAATACAAGGGATGCTTGTAGACAGTAAAACTCGTATAGACATTCAAGTTCCTATAGGCGGAGTCGATGTTACAAATACAGGTAGCACCTTTGAAGAGCAATCAGTAAAC
>ERZ506291.358-NODE-358-length-3120-cov-2.99413_pt1 | contig 3120 bp, 7 predicted proteins | sample MGYA00514013_ERZ506291 | MGnify/ENA metagenome assembly ERZ506291 | reverse complement strand
ATGCCCGTTTAACAAGGTTTATTATCTTACCATCACTGGTAAGGTGAGCTAGTTTAGTTAACCCACACTGCGTTCATTTGAGAAATCATGTATCCTCTAATACCTAAACCATTTTTAGTACGGTCTGGATATTTAGGAACCCATATACCATTGTACCAACGGTCTAATGGTTCTCCACATTTTTGACAAACGAATTGGAAGGAGCCATCCACAACTGTTTTAGCAATTGGGTCTACCCCTTTAGGGTTTACACAAAGGATGTTCCCTCTACGTTCCACTGGTGCCTCTGGTACATAGTCTTCATAGTTCATTTGGTTATAATGATTACACTTATCACATTTGTGTAGATACCAGTATTGGTCAGACTGTTCAAACAAAGCATGGATGCCTACATCAGGAGCACTCGAATATACCGTAGCTTTCGCTATACTTTAACACTACCTTTGGTAGTCGGACTAGACTATATCATCAACCTATTTTTTGGTTTAGGTTGCTCTGCTTTACTTCCTCCTAAGAGGTTTTCTTATCTAGTTCTCACTAACCCCGTTTGGTTAGCTACCTAGAAATTTAGTCGTTAGGCATTTACAGCTAGTTTAGCTGATTTAGCACGGTAGGTCAACTCTGTCCTTATACACTAGGATTTAGTCTCTCTTACCAGTATATTGTTTATGTGTATATTATTTTACTATGCCCGTTTAGTAGAGTTTAAAGACCACAGCGTTGTTGGTTTATGGTCTGTGCGCTTGAGCTTTTTGTTGGTCACGTCCGGAAATCATGAATGTAATCGGATGATTACGAACGGAGTGGTTTCTTAGTAAATATGTGGACGGAGTTAACATGTCTGTGATGTAGGCAAGCTGTGCAGTTGTTATTTTGTCCGTCCCATACATTTCTTTTGCCATTTTAGCAATATGTTGTGCTTTATTTGTCATTAAAATGTTACCTCGTTTTCTTTGTTCATTTGGATTTCCTTATCCAGTAGCATCTTATCAATTTCTTCATCCGATAGTTTAGCTAATTCCTCCAACGAAACAACTTCCTCCTCCTCTCCGTCTATGGTAGCCTTTTCAGTGCTTACCTTGTCTGCAATAATATCCTTTTGCGTAGCACTAAGAGCAGGTAACTGACCAGTTCCCTCTTGCATTCCTGCATTGATATTATTAATCTGCATGTAGATTTGGAATAGACGGGTTAAATCCCCAACGTCATCTATGTCTATTGAACCTGCCATAACTTTAGCCATGAACTGGTTAATTAACGTGAGAGAAGCATTATTAAATGTGTCACGTAATCGTTGTTCGGATGTACGTTCCATTTTCTTTTGTTCAGCATTTTCTTTAATACGGTCTGCCATACTCATGTGGCTATTCCTCCCCCTTTTTACTTGTATACGCATAGCAAGACCGTATGTCTTCGCACATGTTCAATCGTACTAAATCTGACATCTTACAGCTTACATGTGCTGTAGTAACTATTGCAGAACCATTAGTAAGAACAAGTCTGGACAACGGTCTTCCACATACTGCACACATCCGTGTAGCACTTGCTATGCGTTTATCCCCTTTTCGTATATTTGTCGTCTTTTGAGCTTTGCTAAAAATATACTGCCTTTTTTGCTTTGTTTCTTCTCTTGTAAAGGACACATCCTCACCTCCCTCCACATTAATTATTTTTTGATTAACGCTTTTATCTCTTTTAAATCACGCAGTGCTTCCTGAAGCTGTTGCTGTAGATTATCCTTCTTTTTTCTCTTCTCATAAGAATCAAAGACAATACTAGCTATCCAAGCCCACAAAGAACCTCCTACAAGCATTGTTGCTGTAAAATGTTGTTCTAAGCCTAGTACATCTGCAATCAGCTTGCTTGCACAAATCATGATGATAACAGAGATGGTGATAAAAATTGATTTGTATAATAGTTTTTTCCGTACCTTCACTTTTTCTCACTCTTCCGTTTGTATTTTTTAGCCTACATATTTAATCTAGCACACCTGATTATAAAGGCTTTGGTGTACTATATTAAAGATAGCTCTAGGAAAGAAGAGAGGCGATAGAATGTACCGACTAGCATTTATTGCTATGTTATTACTACAGTTGTTCGTTTACTCAGCATCCTACTATGTCACCCGAGCTATACAGTACAAAAAACTGCAAGCAGATTTAAGTCCTTTGGCATCGTATAAGTATCTTTTGATATTATACGGACTTAGTGTTGGTAGCGTGGTTATGCTCTTCATTGGGCTGTATACTCCAATTATTTACCTTGTCGGATGTATTCTGGGCATAGGCGGTTACATGTGGTTTTCTAACTGACCGGGAGATTGAGCTATACAACCGAGAGGGGGAGCACAAATGAACGATTACCAAATAGGTGACCTAGTATTAAGACTGCAACGATTGGAAGACAAGCTCCAACATGGAGAACTAACTGAGAAGGGCATTAAACAGGACAACACAGAACTGAATAATGCAGTTAGTGAATTGAAGGACATCGTTAACAGTCTTGATAAAAGGTTAGCTGTTCATGAAGAGAAATATTCACATCTTACGTACCAGATTACAAAACTGGAAGAAACCATTGATGCTCTCGAAGGTGTAAACGACAAAGAGTTTGACCATAAAAGGGACATCGTGGAAAACATCTTCATGATTGTTCTCGGTGCGGTTGTGACTTACGTGTTCAGCATTTTTAAACCATAGAATATGTTATACTTATACTGTAATTATAGCATATTCTGAAAGGAGAAATTATAAGTGAACTATCCAACACACGAAAAGGTCGCAGAAATTACAGTAGGTACTGACAAGGTTTACCTATTTCCACGCTATATGGGCGGAACTGTAGTTGATGCACTAACACAAGCTAATGGCTCTGTCAGAGGTAAAGAATTAACTTTCTTGCCTGTTCATACAGGTACTGATAGAACAACAGGTATTCGATACTTAAATCTACGTCAAGCTACTTTTATTGACTACAAGATGGTAGGGGTACCTGCTACAATTACTGACTTGTATTTAGCTCCTAAAGATGAAACTGAGGAAGCTAAAGAAGCTAGAGAGTATACAATCAAGGAATACTTTGAAACACGGTAAGAGGGCATTTTGCTCTCTTTCTTTTTAT
>ERZ506291.351-NODE-351-length-3188-cov-2.31376_pt1 | contig 3188 bp, 3 predicted proteins | sample MGYA00514013_ERZ506291 | MGnify/ENA metagenome assembly ERZ506291 | reverse complement strand
TATGTAATTTGCGGATCAATCATTTGCAAGAGTTGAAAGTTGCGCATATCATACCGGAGATTCTTCAAATAGAAAGGCACCCCTTGAATATCTTCGATAAAGAGGTGTTATTCTGTAAAGAAAATGATATCGTTCTTCAGGATTATTCACCTTTATGTAAGATGCATCCTAAATTGAAGGAGTCGACACTGCTCCGTGCGCTGGCTGATAAATACCAGAAAGATATGGGTCAAATTATTTTGAAATGGCATATCAATACAGGTGCGATTCCTATCTTCACATCAACCAAACCGCAGCGAATTTCCCTTTATGCTCATTTGGATGATTTTGATTTGGAGGAATCTGAATTGTTTGTCATATCCTCACTAAACGATAATTATAAACTCTATTTGGAATCATTGGTATGTCCTGGATTTTAAGAAATAAAAGGAAAATAATCATGACGTTGCTATGGAGCATGTTGGTTCTGTTTGCTTTTACACCTTTGTGGTTGTTCTCCATATTGATAGCACTCTTCTTCTTGATTTTGGCGGTAAACAATCGCTTGGTCCTAAAGCTTTACGAAGCTCATAAAGCCTTGTCGCCTAAGCGGACGATCCCTCTTTATTCAACTCTATTAATCGGTGATTTATGTGCCGAGAGTGTTTATAAGGAGTATTTGAGCGACAATGGTAAAACTTTAATGCTGACAGCCCCAAGAAGAAGTCTGGAGGCGGATTATCAAATCTTGCTTCACTCAGTCTCTGCCTTGCATGAGAATGGAACATGTATTATCATAGGATCTAAATATGATAAGGGGATCAGCTTGTTTGATGTACCTTATTTAAGTTTGACGACACGGAAGGAATTAAAGGTAGAGACTCTGCTACGCAGATCGCATTATCCTTTATTCTTTGAGCCTTTGCGGAGCTTGTTATATTTTGTTTCCACAAACAACAAATACTATCTGAAAGAATGCCCACATCCAGATATGAGGAAATTCTGTGATAAAAGAAATATTCACTTAGTGTACTTAACGACAGAAAGATAACAATTAATTATAGCTATTAAAATGAATAACAAGTATTATTCTTCGGAGAGAAATGTACAAATTCTGTTGGCTTTATTGAAGAGGAATGGAATAAAGAAGGTGATAGTTTCACCTGGTGGTACAAATATCTGTTTTGTTGGGAGCATACAGAACGATCCTTTCTTCGAGATATATTCTTCCGTAGATGAACGATCAGCTGCTTATATGGCCTGTGGGTTGCTGCTGAAAGTGGAGAGCCTGTGGTTCTTTCATGTACAATGTCTACTGCTTCAAGAAATTATTATCCGGGAATGACAGAGGCTTATTATCGAAAACTCCCCGTCTTAGCGATAACTTCACATATAGGATCTAATCATATTGGTAATCTACGTTCTCAAGTGATAGACCGACGTATAATCCCGAATGATGTAGCTCAAATGTCTGTAGAGCTACCAATTCCAAAAGATGAAAGCGAAGATTTTTTTGTTGAGATGGAAGTGAATAGAGCTATTCTTGCATTAAAGAATTTTGGCTCTGGTCCTGTTCATATCAATTTAATAACAACTTGCAATCAAGATTTTACCATCAAAGAATTGCCCTTGGTTCAAACTATTCGTCGTTACCAAGCATGGGATCAGTTGCCTGAGATCCCTCAAGGAAAGGTCGGTGTTTTTGTTGGTGTTCATCGCAAGTTTACGGAGAGTCAAGTATCTGCAATCGAACGTTTCTGTGCGACTCATGATGCCGTTGTTATTTGCGACCATACAAGCGGTTATTATGGCGAGTATCGATTACAACCAACCTTGGTTCAATTACAAAAGAATGCTGAATCACCCTTGGATGTTTTGGATTTGATGATACATATAGGCGAAACTTCTGCAGCTACTTTTGCCGGCACTATTCAAACAAAAAATATTTGGCGTGTAAGCGAGGATGGAGAAGTCCGTAATCCATTCAAGAAATTGTCAAAAATCTTCCAAATGTCTGAAGAGATGTTCTTCACGGCATACAGTAAAAGGGGAGCCGATAAACATGATTTTATAGATGCTTGTCGTGAGAAATGTTATGCTATCTATGAACAAATACCGGAATTGCCATTCAGTAATATTTGGACAGCCATGCAGCTATCTTCACGTTTGCCTGAAAAATCATTGTTACATATCAGTGCCTCAAATACTCGTCGATGTTGGAATATCTTTCCATTGCCGGAAACGGTAGAGTCTTCTTGCAATGTGGGTTGTTGTGGCATTGATGGTTGTACCAGTACATTGATAGGGGCATCGCTGGTGAATCCCAAACGCTTGTGTTATTTAGTGACCGGTGATTTGGCTTTCTTTTACGATATCAATGTGCTTGGTAATCGGCATGTGGGTAACAATGTTAGAATCCTTTTGATTAACAATGGGGTAGGAACTGAGTTTAAAATGAATTCGCATAATTCTTATATGGCTTTTAAGGAAGATGTGAATGAGTATATGGCGGCAGAAGGTCACTTTGGAAGAAAATCTCCTTGCTTGGTTAAACATTTTGCTGAAGATTTGGGATTTGAATACTTGACCGCTAGTACAAAAAACGAATTCATGCAAGCGTTGGATAAGTTTACAAATCCTAGCTTGTCTGATAAACCTATTATATTTGAGGTGTTCACTGATGCCGAACTAGAAAGAGAGGCACTTGAAATTATGACTACTCTTGATTATGATGCTAAAACTTTAGCAACCCATAAACTGAAAGAAACAGCCAAATCAGTATTGGGAAAAAATCTTATAAATACAATTCGTAAGTTCAGCAAATGAGAATAGGAATACTAACCTTTCATTGTGCCCATAACTATGGGGCGATGTTACAATGTTATGCCTTGCAGGAATATTTGAAAGGTCGGGGAGATGAGGTGTATGTGATCGATTATCGGCCGGACTATTTGACACATCCATATAAAAAACATAAATTGTCTCATTGGCTTTCCAAGGATCCGTTGCGTACACTCAAGCGTTTGCTGTCCGAGCCATTCTTATTGAAAAAAAGAGGCAAACGTTGGGATGGATTCGATAACTTCATGCGGATGAAGCTTAACCTGTACCCCTACGATATGAGTTCGGATTATTCCAATTTTGATTGGCTGTTGTTTGGTAGTGATCAGATTTGGAGTTCTCGTCTCACGGGAGGTCGGTTCGATCCG
>ERZ506291.336-NODE-336-length-3363-cov-3.25756_pt1 | contig 3363 bp, 3 predicted proteins | sample MGYA00514013_ERZ506291 | MGnify/ENA metagenome assembly ERZ506291 | reverse complement strand
TTCCGATATTATATAGTGAGTTTATAAAAAATAGTGCTAACATGGGAGGCTAAGGTAGTTATGTTAATCTACAAGGCAAAAAACAAGTTAAATGGTAAAGTGTATATTGGACAAACGAAAGGTAGTTTAGAGAATAGAAAACGACAGCACTTAAATAGCCCCAATCATAGTTATGCAACATGCACTCACTTTGTTAGAGCAATTGCAAAGTATGGAAAAAGTGCTTTTGAGTGGGAAGTCTTAGCAACAACGGAAAGCGCCGATATGCTAGACCAATTGGAGACAATGTACATCGCAGAATATCAGTCTACAGACCCGAATAAGGGATATAATTTGCTTAGTGGCGGTAGTAGCGGATACACCCATGCAGATGTAACAAAAGAGCGTATAGGCAATGCACAGCGGGGCATAAAAAACCACATGTACGGCAAGACAGGGGCTCTAAACCCTACTAGCAAACAAGTAATAGACTTGGATACGAAAGTTGTATATCCTAGTGCGACTATATGCGCTAAAGAACTTGGTCTTTCACTGTCTAAAGTTTGTGCCGTTTGTAGGGGAGATAGAGGCTCCACTCAGGGCAGAAGATTCCGTTATGTAGGGCATGAAGACATAATATCTAAATTACAAAGAAAAACAAAAAGAATATATAACCATGACGTGCATAAGATGTATTACTCTATGAAGGATGCTTGTATAGAACTAACAGGCGATGATAAGTCTTATTCTGCTTTAGCTAACACATTAAAATACAATAAAGCTAAGGGTAGATTTAGACTTATATGGAGAGGTCATGACATTGAACTTGTAGACAGATAACTACTATGCTAATCATGTGCCAAGCTAAGAGCGAAAGCTCTTGGAAGGTGCAACGACTACAGTATACAGGCTAAGGTTATTAACTACGCCTATGAAACTGGTACACTTGGGGTGAAAGTCCCCTTGTGGAAGTGCCACCCACCCTAACGTTAAGCCGAGGGTGAAGATATAGTCTATCCTTATGGAAACATAAGAGGGGAGAGCAAACCCCATTTGTGACGGTAGGTCTTGGATTGGGAACAGGTCGTTGGGAACGTGAAATTCAAAGAGCTACTCTTAAGGTGCGAATGGCAGGTCTTGGAGATGGTAGAACCGCTATTTTTCCTAAGATTTTATTTACTCATAGAAAGGGTGTTAACTTTTATCCAACAGACCCTAACTATGATATTAAACGATTAGCATTGAAGTGTGCGGCTAAGCGAGTATACCCAGATGTCCTCAACTATGATAAAATAGTGGAAATTACAGGAAGTTTTAAAGCCTCAATGGGATGTCGCTCATTTTTACAACAGTATGTTGACCCTAAAACAGGGGAAGAAGTTCACGCAGGCAGACAAAACATGGGAGTAGTAACTCTTAACTTACCCCGTATCGCAATTGAGTCGGGTGGAGATAAGAAAGTATTCATGGAGCTTTTAGATGAACGTTTAGGTGTAATTCGAGATGCGCTAGTATTTAGAATTAACCGAGTGTTAGAAACGAAACCAGAAAATGCACCTATCCTCTATAAATACGGTGCAACAGGTGGTTGGTTGAATGACGGGGAGTCTATTGAACCACTAGTTAAAAACAAACGTGCTACTGCCTCTATTGGGTATATTGGGCTTTATGAAGTCGGAGTACTACTGTTTGGTGAAGATTGGCAAACAGACCACTATGTAGACCCCGTAGCAAAAGAGTTCCTAAAAGAAGTTATGCAACACATGAAGGATAAAGCACTAGAATGGTCAAATGAATACGATGTCTGGTTTAGTGTTTATGGCACACCTTCAGAAAGTTTAACAGATAGATTCTGTCGGCTAGATACTGAAAAGTTTGGAGAAATTCACCGTGTTACCGATAAAGGTTTTTACGTTAACTCATTCCATTACAGTGAAGAATTAAAGCCTACCCCATTTGAAAAAATGGACTTTGAGGGTGAGTTCCAACCACTGTCATCTGGTGGATTCATCAGCTACGTTGAAGCACCTAGCCTAATAAACAACTTAGATGCTATGGAATCACTGTGGAACTACAGTTACGACAAAGTAGGATATTTTGGTGTTAACTCACCAGTAGACAAATGCTTTGAGTGTGGTTTTGAGGGCGAATTTATTCCGACAGTTAACAGCTACGAATGTCCTAAATGTGGGAATCATGACCCGGCTAAAGCGGATGTAATCCGCCGTCAATGTGGTTACCTCGGACAACCACTAGCACGCCCTAACGTTAGTGGTCGTAAGAAAGAAATAGATGCACGTGTGAAACATATGTAAGGTTTATTAGAGCCTGCCAGTCAGGCTCTTAATATTGTCAAAAATAAGAAAAAGTTAGAGGAGATGGTTATGATAATTACATTAGCTGGAGTTATTGGTGTAGGTAAATCATCAATGACAGAAATATTAGCAAATCTTTTAAATACAAAAGCAGTTTATGAACCGGTAGAGGAAAATCCAATGCTTGAATTGTTCTACCAAGATAAAGCAAAGTATGGACTACTTTTCCAAATAGATATGTTATCTAAACGCTTCGAAATGATTCAAGAAGCTATGAGTGTAGATAACGGTATTTTAGACCGTTCTATTTTTGAAGACAGTATCTTCTTAGACCAACTAGTACAAGAGGGTCATGTTACAGAAATGGAACAGGGAGTTTATCACCGATTGCTTAATCGTATGTTAAAAGAATTAGAACCATTACCTAAAAAGACTCCCGATTTAATGATTGTATTAAATTGTTCTTTTGAAGAAGAAATCAAACGAATCAATGCACGTGCCCGTGAGTTTGAAAAAGTAGAAGAGGGTACTGAATTATACGAATACTTTAAACGCCATCATGAGAACTATCAAAATTGGTTACAAAAAGATATGGGATTCCCTAAAATTGTTTTAGATGTAACAGATAAAGACTTTGTGAATGATAAAGGAGACCGTGTTTACTTGTTAACAATTATTTTGAGTAAGTTGTGTGAAGTCGGGGCACTATCTACAGTAGATACGGTTAAATGTTTATGTGAGTTAAATGGCTTACCTTGGTGTAAAGACCACGCTACACAAGTTGCATTGAAGCTATACAATAGATTAGAGGGTAAACTACCTTTCCATGAATTAAGCAAGTTTACTGATAATCAAGACTTATACACGCTAGAGAAAGCTATTTAATGGAGGAAAAATAACAAATGGACAAGTTAAAAAAGTTTTGGAAAGATAACAAAGAAAATATTGAAAAATTATTCACTTACGAATATTATAAAGATGGTTTAACTGGTTGGAACAAATCAGCTCGTGTATTATGGTTTGTCGGAATGGCAGTCCAAGTATTTACCGGTATTATTCTACCTATGCT
>ERZ506291.307-NODE-307-length-3972-cov-3.16186_pt1 | contig 3972 bp, 5 predicted proteins | sample MGYA00514013_ERZ506291 | MGnify/ENA metagenome assembly ERZ506291 | reverse complement strand
TGGAGTTCAGACGTGTGCTCTTCCGATCTCTGGCATCTCTTCCTCCATCGGTAAATAAACGACCCGCAGTGGAAACGCCACGAACGATTGTCCTTTTTCGAATAATAGGTCAATGTAACGTTTCCACGACAGGCGTTCTTCTTTTGAAAGGGTATACCTTTTTGTCGTCATTATTTTTTACCGTCTTGCTGTTTTTTCAGATATAAATCCAAAGCAGCAGTCATAGAAGGGGCTTCCACCGTGGGAGCCTCAACGTCCAAACGCAGACCCGCATCTTTAACAGCCTTTGCCGTAGTAGGGCCAAAGCAGCCGATCTTTATATCGTCTTGCTTGAAATCCGGGAAGTTCTTCAATAAGGAAGAGATACCCGACGGACTAAAGAAAACCAACATATCATAATCGAATTTCTCGTCCTTCGCGAAATCATTGCTCACCGTACGGAACATCACCGCTTTCGTATAGTTGATTTTCTTCGCATCTAACAAAGCGAATAGATCATCTTTATGTACATCGGAAACAGGTACTAGGTATTTCTCCTTCGCATGTTTGGCGATAACAGTCACCAAATCATCTGCCTTACCGGTCTGACCATAAAAAATCTTACGTTTTCTATAAACGATATACTTCTGGAGATAAACAGCGATCGCCTCTGTCATACAGAAATACTTCATCGTTTCCGGGATAGCCACACGCAATTCCTCGCATAAATGAAAGAAATGATCGATAGCCGTACGAGCCGTAAAAATAACGGCGGTATGATCCAAAACCGAGATTCGTTGCTGCCTGAACTCCTTGGAAGATAAAGGTTCAACCTTGATGAACGGGCGGAAATCTATTTCCACACCGTATTTTTCTGCAATATCGAAATATGGTGATTTCTCCGATGCAGGCTTCGGTTGTGATACCAATAATTTTTTAATATTCAATGCCATAGAGTACTTGACTCGATAAAGTTATACAAATAAATAATGCCTTCATACAGAAAAACTAAAGGCAATATTTCTTGGCCGCAAAGGTACAAACTAATATATAAAAAACTGCTATTTTTCCTGTGAAATATCCGTATGGTCTTATAAATTATCACAAAACGACACAGAATATAGAAAAATACAAACAACAAAACAGGAATCTGTATACTGCTCCCCACGAATACCAACCAAAGTGCCGGAATGTATAAACAAATCCCCCACGCTCCTATAATAGCGTTATAATTAGTCTTCCAAAACTTGTATTTCGGAGCGTCCGTAAAAACAACCCCCAATAAATAATAGAAACAGCGCTTACACCAATAAAACAGTATCAATACCATCATTATCAACCCAATAGATATCAACACCGTATTTTCTAGCAAATGGTTGAAATACCCATATGCCCTAGCGATAGCAAAAAGGCAAACGCTACAAAGAAACAAGGCTTGAAACGTCATGAAATTCCGGAAGAGCCATTCGCTCCCCCTCGTTACCTCAAATAAATTTTGACGTTCTTTCACATATACCACATCACGCATCATCTTCAGGAATAAACGATAATTGGTACGGAACACCAACGCAAAACACATAAATAAGACGAACAAAAGGCTAAAGACCACATCGTCCACCAATTGTCCGTCCCACAAACGAATCCCTACATATCCTTCAAATGTACCCATGTGCCGCTATTATCGGCACAAAGGTACATAATTATTTCAATAAAGCGCTTCCTTAATAATCTCTCCTACCGTAGGATGCGGGAACACAAACGACTTTAACTCATCCGATTTCATCCCCTTCTCAATAGCGATTCCGGCGATCACGATCAACTCCGAGGCCGGATTACCCAACATATGGGCACCGATCAACGTCTCATCCTCCGACAAGATCAACTTACAAACACCATTCCCCATCTCATTCTCCGCGACAAAACGCCCAGAGAATGCCATCGGTATTTTTTTCACGGTATACGAAATACCTTCTGCCTGCAACTCCTCCTCTGTCTTCCCGACACCGGCGATCTCCGGATTCGTATAAACGACAGCCGGAATAGCCTTATAACTCATCGGGCGCAATTTGCCCAAGAGATGATCCACGGCCACCTCCGCCTCGCTAACTGCCGTATGCGCCAGTAAGGAAAAAGCGGTAATATCACCGCAAGCATATACATTTGGCAGGGAAGTCTGCATGTACTCATTCACCTTCACCCCATTACGAAAAGTCTCCGGAGCCAGTGTCTCCAAGCCAAAACCTTTCGTAACCGGACGACGCCCTACACTCAAAAGGACCTTATCGCCATGCAACGTGAATGTCTCCCCGTCTTTCTCTACAGAAACCTCGGTTCCATGCACCCCGGTCACTTTATAACTTAGATAGAACTTAATCCCCCGTTTAGCGTATTCCGCTTGCAACATTTCGGACAGCTCACGATCCATCGGGCCTAATATCTTATCCAACATCTCCACGACATGTACCTCTACCCCAAGGCTATTGAAGAAAGAAGCGAACTCCATACCGATCACGCCTCCACCGATTATCACCAAAGAGGCCGGAAGCTCCTTCGATTGCAACGCCTCCCGGCTCGTCCAATATTCCGTCTCCGCCAATCCGGGTATAGGAGGAATTACCGTTTCTGATCCCGTACAGATCAAAAGGTTCGCAGCCTCGTATAGCTCTTCTCCGGCGGCGATCGTAATCGTCCCGTCGGCCGCACGCCCTTGGATACAAGCTTCCGCCGTAACCATCACCACGCCATGCTCCGTCATTTTCATACGGATACCGGCTGTCAGCTTTTTCACGACCTTATTCTTACGGGCGATGATTTTCGGGAGATCAAAAGAAGGATTCTCCGCTTTCACCGCATACTTGGAAGCATGCTTGATATTATCATACGTCTTAGCGGAATAAAGAAGCGTCTTTGTCGGCACACATCCCTCATTCAAACAAACCCCGCCCAATGCGTTTTTCTCAAAAAGAATCGTGGAAAGCCCACCCTGCGCCGCTCTCTCCGCGGCAGTATAACCGGCAGGACCTCCACCGATTATAGCGACATCGTATTTCATACTATTAGATCTATTTAAGTTGTATATTAGGATTAATCTTTCTCAGCTGTTTGATAAAATCAGCCCGGTTGGTCGGAGATATGAGCATCCAAGGTTTCCCATTGCTCCATATGATCAGCCGATCCAACGAAAGGGCGTAGCTGGACACCGGCATCACGGTAGATTCCAACGCCTCTATATCAGCGATAGCGATCTTCTTCTCCGGGAAAATACTACAATGCGCTATCAACATATCATCTTCCGTTATCCGATAATACGTATTAAAGAAAACATGAAGCACCCCCAACGCAGCGATCATCATACCCACTATAGCCGATATATTGGTACGCAAAAACGCAGCCACGCAACCGATTACCACCATGATAATCACCAAATGATACCACCATCCCACTTTTGATTTATATTCTCTTTCCATTTTCCGAAATTTGCCGCAAGTTAACGAAAAACGTCAAACAAAAAGAAAATTGCCCAATCTTTCCCATAAAAGAAAATACGCTGTCACTTCTCAGCAACAGCGTATCCACTTAAACCGGTTAATACAAATCATAAGATTGTAGTCGCCTTTTTATTTTAATTCTTCCAATACCGTATAGGATTGTAATACGTTATTCTTATCATATTGTTCCGTACGCACTAAGCCTACATTCGGGCTGTACCACTCATAGCCATACCCAGTGATTGTCTCCTTTGATTTAGGGGAACGTGTAGCGATATTATATTTTACCTTAGCGCAATCGAACGTACCGGCAGGAGTTGTTATGCTTTCCGTTTTAATAAACTCACGGTCCTTAATGGCCATATCCTTACGATTCTTCCGGTTCTTCTTATCGTAGATCTTTACGGAAGCCTCGTCGAAATACACGTTATTCTTATCGAAATTAGCCGCATACGGATTTGGGTAATTTATAAAGTTCTCCGTGATATCCACATTCGTATTCATT
>ERZ506291.305-NODE-305-length-4017-cov-4.57976_pt1 | contig 4017 bp, 4 predicted proteins | sample MGYA00514013_ERZ506291 | MGnify/ENA metagenome assembly ERZ506291 | reverse complement strand
CATAGTGCAAAACGCTCTTGCCGGTTCTCAAACTCTTTCGTGGGATTATCAGGAGCCGCAACATGAGTATTTTAGACAACTTCCAGTTTATCGGTGGGATGAAGGTCGGGGAGCCGTCCGCAGACGGCAGGGGCAGCGCCCCTCCGGAGCTGGCAGAGCAGCAGGCACGAGCCGGCAGTGAAGCAGCTCCGGCAACCCCTCCCCTTTAGGGGCGCAAAGCACTTTCACACCGCTGCACCGATGGGGTGGCGGTGTGAAAGTGCTTTTGCGTTACTTTCTCACCAGAAAGTAACAAAGAGGTTGTTTTTAGCGGAAATTTATGATAAAATAGAGGACGGAAGAATAAGCGGAAAGGGGGCGATTTTATGGGAGTTACGATTTCGGGTATGACAGGTGCAGGGAGCATCCGGCACAACAACCGCAGCTTCTCAGCGGCGAATGTAGACCGGAGCCGGACGGAGCAGAACATTGTTTTCTGCAACGAGGATCTGAAGCAGGTCTATCATATGGTCTTTGATGAAGCTCTCGCAGCCTACAACGCAAAGAAAATCAAAACGAGAGATAAGATACCGGACTACTATGAGCATATCCGGCAGAGTAAACAGGAAAAGCTGTTCCATGAAGCGATCTTCCAGATCGGCAACATGAGCGACTGTGGGTGCGGTACGCCGGACGGAGAACGGGCGGCGGCAGCTCTGAAAGATTTTGCGGAGTCTTTTGCAGAACGCAACCCCCATCTGCGGGTGTTCAATATGGTGCTGCACATGGACGAGGCAACGCCCCATCTCCATGTCGATTTTATCCCTGTGGCAACGGAGCAGTCAAGAGGACTTTCTACAAGGGTATCTATGAAACAGGCATTGAAGCAGCAGGGGTTTGTCGGTGTCGGCAGAAAGCAGACCGAATGGGCGGCGTGGATGGAACGGGAGAAAGAAGCTCTGACGGAGATCGCCCAGCGGCACGATTTTGAAATTATCTCTCTCGGCACGAACAGACCGCACATGGACTTGCCGCAGTTCAAGGAAGCGGCTGCGAGGCTGGAAGCGGTGCAGCAGCAGACAGCGGCAGTAGAGCGGGAGGTTGCTGAGCTGGAACGGCAGCGGGACGCTCTGAAAGGCACTGTGCGGCTCTTAAAGGAGGCTGACAGGGTAAATGCACCCCTGCATGATATTCAGCCGGAAAAGACGCTCACAGGGGCAGTAAAGGGCGTGACGGTGGATCAGGTCGAGCAGCTAAAGAAAATGGCACTGCGCAGCGTGACGGATCGGCACAAGGTACAGGAGCTGACGGAGGAAAACACCCGTCTGCGGTCACAGGTGCCGTCCATGAAGAAGCGGCTGGAAGAAGCGCAGCGGCAGCAGAGGCTTGAACAGGAAAACCGGAGGCTGCGCGATGAAAACTATTATCTGCAATCCGAGCTGCAGGAGGAACGCAGCTTCACCGAGCGTCTGACGGACGGCATCGGTCGGATGCTGGACTTCTTGGAAGAACACTTGCCGGAGCGTCTGCGTCCTCTGCTTGAAAAGGCGAGGGAGCTGCTGCCCGATCCGGAGATTGGACAGCAGCAGGAGCAACAGCAGCACCAGCGAGGAATGGGCGGCATGGAGCTGTAAAAGAAGCCTGTCCGGAGGGCTTGAAAATCTCTTTCGGACAGGCTATAATAACAACTGAAAATAGGGAATTGCTGTATTGATAATCTAAGCCCCCTGTAAGGGTACTCCCAACCTATATTTTTTCTCTCTGAAAGGGAGAAAGTCGGAGGGGAAAAGGGGGGTGAGCGGAGGGGTGTTGGAAGTGTGGTAAACCTCGTTAGAGGTTTTCCAAGCCACTGTGGTAAACCCATCGGGTTTTCCATAGTGGCGGCACTTTCAATGCCCCGCAGCGAGGGGGAAAAGGGGGAGGTGACTTTCTCTTTAAGGCGGCGTAGCCGCCGCTCTTTTGCTCCCCCTTTTCCCCCTTCTCGCCCGCAGGCGATCCCCGCCGCAGCGGATTTTCTTTTTGGTACTTTTTCTTTTGTGAGGTGGTAATATGACCGAGAATTATCGAGGCTGCTACGAGTATTTGAGCGCACAATATCCGGAGGTCGGAGGCTATGAGTTTTATAAAGAGCTGTTTCCGGACAATGAGAACTCCGGAGAACGGCACACGGATTTTTCCCATCCGAACGCTGTGTATCTGTATCGGGACGAACAGAGCGAGGATAAGAAGCTCCGGCGCAGGAAGATGTATAACGACACATGGGAACAGGATTACATGGAGTTTGTCGAGGGGAACAGCCTTACTTTGTGCAGCGGTCTTGCATATCGCAGAAAGGAGAACAGGCTGGAGAACGCCCAGCGGATGTATGCTCTGATCTTCGATCTGGATGGCGTAGGTCTTGCCGAGCTGCGCAACCTCTTTCTGCGCTTTGGCGGCGATCCGGAGCGAGTGCGCCGGTTGCCGATGCCGACTTTCCTTGTTCTGTCGGGGACAGGGCTGCATATCTACTATGTTTTCCAGCAGCCGATTGACCTATACCCGAATATAAAAATTCAGCTTAAAAGTCTGAAATATGACCTCACTTTCCGGCTATGGGAGTATGGCAGCACTTCGCAGGTCAAGGCGATCCAGTATCAATCCATCAATCAGAGCTTCCGCATGGTGGGCAGCATCAATGACAAGCATGGGACGGAGCTGGTCGCTTTCCGTACCGGAGAACGGGTAACGCTGGATTATCTGAACGCCTACGCAAAGCCAGAAAACAGGGTGGATGTCAATAAGCCTTTCAGCCCATCCAAAATGACACGAGCTGAGGCGAGGGAGGCATATCCGGAGTGGTATGAGCGTGTTGTTGTGAGAGGCGAGAAAGGACGCAAGAAGTGGGATATTGCCGGAAAGGTGCATGGTGATGATCCGTATGCGCTCTACCATTGGTGGCTGCGGCAGATCGGAGAGATAAAGGGCGGGCATCGGTATTTCTTTTTGATGTGCCTTGCTATCTATGCTTACAAATGCGGTGTGTCGAAGCAGCAGCTCCGGCAGGATATGAAAGAGGCTTTTGATGATCTGCAGATGGTGAAGCATGAGAACGCATTGACCGAGGAAGATATACGGAGTGCGCTGGAAGCCTACGACAAGGAGTATTACAATTTCACGATTTCCGATATTGAAGCTCTGACCGATGTTCGCATCGAGCGCAACAAGAGGAATGGTAGATCACAGAAAGAGCATTTGAAAAGAGCAAGGGCGGTGCAGGAAGTGGATTATCCTGGCGGCACATGGAGAAGAAAAGGGGCAGAAGAAAAGAAAGCGCAAGTCTATGCGTGGCGGCAGGAGCATCCAGAGGGACGCAAGGCCGATTGTCATAGGGACACCGGACTTGATCCGAAAACGATCCGCAAATGGTGGGACACCGTACCGGAGGGGCATATAACGGTCAAAATACGCCCATCACAGGCTTTGAGCGATCTGTTGGTGGAGGAATTTAAGAAAGGGCTGTAAACGCCCCAGAAACGCCCTACAAGGCGTTTTCGGGGCGGGTAAGGGTTTTTATATTACCCCACCGAAAACGAGGCTTGAAAACCGCGCGAAATAAGGCTTTTTCACCCCCTAAATGTACACGCTGCGGTGTTAGCATATAGAAAGCACTGTTCATAGAAAAGTTGCAAAAAACATTTGCAATGCACTTGCAAATGTCACGAATATTGAATATAATATTAGTGCAAGCTAAAAATGACGAGGAAAGGAGTGCTATTATGGCTAAAGGAAATATGACGATAAGAATGGAGCCGGAGCTGAAAGCACAGGCGGCAGCTCTCTTTAAGTCCCTCGGAATGGATTTGAGTACGGCAACGGGTATTTTTTATCGACAGGCACTTAGGTGTCATGGACTTCCCTTTGAAGTCAAGGTTGACGAGCCGAATGCTGTTACCTATGCGGCGATGGAGGCGGCAGAAAAGGGAGAGGATATGTATGGTCCGTTTGATAGCGTTGCAGATCTGATGGAGGCGCCATGAAAACTCAACTACAGTCACCATA
>ERZ506291.295-NODE-295-length-4205-cov-4.33036_pt1 | contig 4205 bp, 3 predicted proteins | sample MGYA00514013_ERZ506291 | MGnify/ENA metagenome assembly ERZ506291 | reverse complement strand
GTTACGGTACATATCGTTCCTGTCCGAAATGGTCTTGCCGTTGTTGTCTATACGGTTGAACACGATATGCACGTGTGGATGCTCCCGGTCTTGATGGCGCACGATGATGTACTGCGTATCGGTGATTTTCATTTCACGCATATACTCCTGTGCAAGCTGTACCATCTTCTCGTCTGTCAATTTGGGTGCGTCCACTGCCGAATAACTTAGTGCAATATGTCCAACCGGCTTTTTCAAGTCGGGATTCATCCCGGTCTGCATACAGAAACTGCGGATTATATCGCTCCGGCTCTCGGTCAGAACCCCATCCGCATGAAGCAAAACCGCCTGCTCCTTACCAAGCACATAGTTCACACAACCCTTAAAACCGCTTCCTTTTTTTATTTTTCCAATCATCCGACAAATGGTTTATGATTTCAACAATCCTATCTTTGAGTTTCACCAATTCCACCGCCACCAATGCAAAACCTCCGGCATTTGCCCTATGCGCCAGCTGGTTGATGTTGTTGGCTTCCCCTACCAGCTTGCGGATAGCATCTGCATCCTGCCTGTTCAGCCGGGGTATGACCTCTGCCGAAATAACTGCTTGCCGGACATATTCACTGATGCGCACCCCGGCTTCCCCGGCTCGCTTCCTGATGGCGTAATACTGCAACTCGGTCAGCTTCGTGCTGACTACCTTTTTCTGCTTTTCCGTCCGTTTCTTTGCCGGACGACCGCCCGGCTTGTCCTGTATCTTTTTCATGCCTTTTTACTTTTAAATGATGTCTTAGAAATTGCGACCAACGGGAGCGGTTTCCTTTGCGGTGAGCAAAGCAAGGTGGTTTCGGTCTACCGAAACATAACCTTGCTCTCCCTATGAAACCGCCAGCCGCTGGCAATCCTGCCGGATTAAATGCCCCTGCCCTTCTTTTGTCTTGGGGCGGCACGTTGTCCGGTTTTCTGCTTTATTTCCTGTACTTGGCTGGCTGCGTTTTTCTGTTCCTGCTTCCTGCCGCACAGGTAATCGTTCAAGTCCGAATACCCCCTGTAATTGTGCGAGAAGTCACGCACACGGTAGGAGTATTCCAATTCGATAGCCCGTGTCGCCTTATATCCCGTCTCGTCATTGTCAAGCATACAGTGGATACGTTCATACGGGTATAGCACGTCAATGGCTTTTGGCACGTTGACAGTCGAGTTAAGAATAACATAGTCCTGCCTGTCAAGGTCGGGCATGGTCGGACAGTTCTTCATCCGGAGCGTGAGGAAAGAAAGATAATCCATAAAGCCCTCAAATACCAAACATTTCTCTCTCGGCTCTCCCTGCTGCCGTATATGGGTAATGTCTTTCGGGGCGATACACCCTTTGAAAAAGGAATTGCGAACCTCGTAACCTCCTGCCATATTCGGGAAACCGATAGCAAAGAACGGTCTGCCGTTATTGGTAAAATGGAGTTCCTTACATTCTCTTTTTGCCAGTTCGATATTGATACCCCGCCCCTGCAAGTAACGGAGCAATGCCGGATGGGTCAAGTCACGGACTTCCAAATGTTGGAAACTCGGCTCTGTCCTATGCTGGGGAAAAGAAAAACTGACCGGATGAACGTTTGGTGTCTGCTCTTCTATCCTCTTTAAAAGGTAGGGAAGACTGTCGGAAAAATAAAGTTCCTTTGCCAGAGCGATGATGTTGCCGCCTTTTCCTGCGCGTAGGCTCGGTACAGAACGCCTTACTGCCTTTCGGCAGTAGGTTTTCCCGTACCTGCCCCCAAACCGTACTTGCATGTCTCCACGCATACGGCTCTCCGTTGATAACATGACTTTATTTAGCATGGCTGTGTATTTTGGCATAACACTTTTCACAGACAACCAATGTCTTCCTATGCTTTTCAAGCATCAGCCTGTCGCATTCAGTTTTTCCTTTAAGCTGATTTAGCTTTCTGACATGACGCATGACTACAGGTCCGACTTTTCCACATAATTCACATGTTCTCGCATCCAATCGCTCAGTAAGTGTCGGCTGTGGAATTGCGATTGTGTAGGATAAGTCGTTTACCTCCGTATAGTACATTGGTGGTTTACGTTTGAATCCCTCATTATAGAATTTCCTGTACCGTAATTTACCTTTTGCATCCTGATATGGCACTATAATGTCATTCCCAACCTTATATTTGTCAATGACTTTGCTTACAGTGCTATTGGTTTTTCCTGCAATGGTATGGTACATACTGTACTCCATGATGTATCCAAACTTTGAGAGCGCGTATGCCACGTTGTTGGCAATGCAGTAGTAGTTGTAGAACCCTCTGATTTCAGAGTTATATGCCGCCACTATGTCCTCGATTTTCTTCTTCATAAGATTGCCTCTGAACTTTGCAAACCAAACTTGTCGGCCATTTTCTACCTTGTATCTGATGGCGCTGTATTCTTCCAGTTTGTTCCGCACCGTTTCTATGGCGACCTTTAGGACTATCTTACCGTTGTAATAACGGGCTGGCACATTGTTCTTGTCCCGCTTGATAGCATCAGACTTACGGACTGAAACATCGAAGCCAAGAAATTTCGCGGGCTTTTGTGCGTTTGTTATCAATGTCTTTTCCTGTGACAGTTCCAGCTTGAGGTTTTCTTCCATATACTTGGTAATGTCCGACTTGATTTTAACGCACTCTGCCTTGCTTCCGATAACACCAATGAGGAAATCATCTGCGTATCTTACGTATCGAAGCCTTCTGTATGTTTCATCCATACTGTCTCTGCTCTCAATCTTTTGCCTTTCACGTCTCAGTTTCTCATACTCATCCCTAAGCTGTAATCTGACATCTGCATCCTGTATGTTCTTGATGCTTTTAAGGATGCGTTGCATCTTATCGCTAAGTTGCTTGTATTCTTTGGTGATGTGTCTTTCTTTTCCCTTATTGAAGCGTAGGGCGTATTCTTCCATATACTTGTCAAAATTATCAAGATAAATGTTTGCCAGTATAGGACTGATATTACCGCCTTGTGGAGTTCCCTTGTTTGTATTATGAAACTTCCAGTCTTCAATATATCCCGCATTCAACAACTTGCGGATAAGCCTTAGAAATCTATCATCGGCAATCCGTTTCCGCAAAGTTGCAATCAATACATTGTGGTCTATGTTGTCGAAGAATCCTTTAATGTCTCCTTCCACAAACCATTTTGTACCTGTAAATGTCTTTTGGATATGGGTCAATGCGGTATGGCAGCTTCTGTTTGGTCTGAATCCATGTGAGGTGTTTGCAAACACCTCTTCATAGACGGCTTCAAGAATCATGCGCACCACCTCCTGTACAAGTTTGTCCTCAAAGGAAGGAATTCCAAGCGGTCTTTTCTTACCGTTTTTCTTGGGTATGTATATCCTTTTTGCCGGATTAGGCTTGTAAGACTCATCTCTCAAAGATGCAATGACTTTGTTTATTCTTTGAAGACTCATCCGATTGATGGTTTTCCCATCCGTACCGGGTGTCATATTGCCTGGTTTGGCGTAAATACGCTGGTAAGCAACATGAAACATCTCCTCATTGAATAAGATACGGTACAGCCTTTCGAACTTGTAATCCGAAACTTTACCATGCTTGTTTAAAGCTTTTAATACTTGCTCAGGACTTCTCATAATGTCTCACACATTTTCCATTATTTGTATTAAGTTATCTAACTGCTTCCCTTCGCCATGTACAAGGCTTTCCCTTGCTCGGACTACTACGGAAGCTCCGTTCCCATGTCAGATATTCAGGGTCCTATGCCCATAGCCTTACGGCATTCTGATTTAGGGAATCCCCATTTGCTTTCACAATAACTGTTTGGCTCGGCAGACTGTCGGATGCGACTTACGTTCCTATTCCACTTATTGTGGTTGCTCTGAAGCCAGCTCCTGCTCCATTGTAATTTCGGTTTACATGGGGTGCTTCAGCCCGACGTGAATCAAATACCTTTCGTCGGGGCTGGTACGTGTGCAGCAGAACTATCGTTCAACCAATCAGGCTTCATCCTTGTGTCTGTCTTTTCCTCTCGCCATGCAGTCGCAGCTTGGTATTTAGCTGACTAATGACTTTACCGACATGCTTTTGTCACCTTTGGATTTCTCCTCCAGCTAAGTCGTTGAGGATAGGTCTGTTGAACTCTAACCTAATCTCTTGCCATAGAGATATTTATTGTGTAGCCTATATGGGCGCATCGAAATCATACCACAAATTGCAGATCGGAAGAGC
>ERZ506291.216-NODE-216-length-8630-cov-13.7082_pt1 | contig 8630 bp, 7 predicted proteins | sample MGYA00514013_ERZ506291 | MGnify/ENA metagenome assembly ERZ506291 | reverse complement strand
GATCTTACATTTAGAGCGAAGAATGATCATCAACCGTTTTTCCCATAGCAACGGATATCATAGATTTCCTAAAGGCAATGACATAGTTTACAATAAAAAAACTAAATAAAAATCATGTACCATCTGATATTAAACGTTCTAGTTTTCTTTCTCCCATTGCTTCACGGGGATAAATCGACCGCATCAAATCCGGATATCAAGGAGGGAAATGAGGCTTACACAGTCTCATTCTATCCGGAAGGGGGCCGATTGATATTAAATACCGCCTGCGTAGTCGCATTCAAGGCAGAAAGCAGAGATGGTAAAACATTAGATATCTCAGGAGAGATCGTGGATGACAGAGGTAATATTGTACAAAACGTAAAATCCTTATATAACGGATTAGGATATTTCAATATTTACCCAAATGAAGGAAGGACCTATTATCTGAACTGTAAAAGCACAGAAGGTATAGAAAAAAGCTTTATATTACCTGCCGCAACCCTGTCAATAGGGATAAAAGTACATTTCAAGGAAGACCAAATATTAGTCTCCGCCTTAAAACCAGAGCATTTGCAATTTAAAGACACTTTATATATACTGTTACAATCCGAAGACTCCATCGTTTATAAAGACATTTGGGATTTCTCAAGGAGATGGATCGTATTCGAGAAAAAAAACATCAAGACCGGACTGTCTAGTTTTCTTTTAGTAGATAGTAATGGCGATCTACTTTCCGGGCGACCGTTTTTCAAGCTAGAAAATATCTCATCACTCCAATCTTTGCCTCCGGACTTCAAGATAAGGCTACTTCCTATCATGAACGATCCGGGAACCGACTCCATACGGAAGAATCTCGTATTGGATACTTTGGCCAAGACTTTAACAATCGACCAGGAACAATCGGAACCTGATAAAAGGCCAGATGATGATATATGGAAGACCATCGAGTTGGAGAATGTAGAAATCAAGGCATTCAAGAAAGACAAACAGAATCAAGGACTCTATTCGCCCGTCCAAGCTTCCAGCCGTATTTATAGCTCCCAAGATATAGAACGGTGGCATATAAATGAGATGAAATCGTTATTATCTCGCTTTAGCGGGGTTAAATTTATCTTCGATGACGTTAAGCAAAAATATTATCCGGTACTCCGTGACGCGATAACTTCCTTTAGATCAAAAAATGAAGGGAAACCCCTAGTCGTGATCGATGACACGCCTTTTATCGATTTCGACATCCTAGATTACCCTGTTAACGACATAGAAGAAATATTTTTACTAAAAGGATCAGACGCTGCCATATGGGGGCCTAAAGCTAGCAATGGAATTATCGTCATTATAACCCAAAGAGGTAAATCCACAAAAATCGAGCAAAAAGAGGAATAAAATGAGAATCCCGTCCGGGGTCGGCAAGACATCCGCTTCCCGCTCCACTATCCCCCCTTATATACCGGCAGCACGACCGAGAAGCGGCTTCCTTCTCCCTGCTTAGAACTCAGCGCTATCCGTCCCCCCAAGTTTTGTACGATTCCTTGGCAGATAGACAACCCTAGACCGGCCCCTTGGCTGAATTCATCTTGCTTGAAAAAACGGCTGAACACCTTCTCTTGTTCCTCCTCCGATAGACCGATCCCGGAGTCCTCGACAAATATCGCCGCCTCATCCGTGCCCCTCAGATGCTTAAATCCCAACTTTATATATCCGCTATTCGTGAATTTACAAGCGTTTGTCAAGAAATTGGTTATAACTTGAGAAAGTCTCTTTTTATCCGTATAGATAAACAAATCCCCCTCCGCCTCTTTCGAGAATCGTAGGTGGGCGGGGACCAATAACTGATGGGCGAGGTAAAGGTCGTCCACCAACTCCTTGACGGAGCAGCTCTCTTTCTCGAATTTCATTTGTCCCGATTGAAGTCTCGAAACCTCCAGAATATCATTGATGAGCACCAACAGCAGATCGCAGCTCTGATTGATCGTCTTGGCAAACAGCTGCTTGTCGGCCTCGTCTAAGTCCTTCTCCGAGGCCAGCAGGTTCGAGAAGCCTACGATAGAGTTCAGCGGCGTACGTATCTCATGGCTCATGTTCGCCAAGAACTTTTGCTCATATCCCCTCATGAGGATAAGCTCTTTTTCCCGTTTCTTCATGTCATTGATATTGATAAGTATACCACTCACGTCTTTGCCTCCCTCCGCATTATCTAACGCAGGCATGGCGCTAAAGCGGAATTCCCACCATTCATAATCAGATCCGGCGAAGCGGGCACGGCATTGGAATACCTCCTTGTCCGCCTTCCATAAGGATTGCCTCTGCAGCTTGAAAGCGATGAGATCATCGGGATGTATCAATTTCCACATCTCCTCCAACTCGATTCGCGACGGCTGGTCACCGACAGGATACTTGAAAAAGAACTCCTCATCCTTGAATTCCCAGATGTATATGCCTCCACACTGTATGGCCAAATCCAAGAAGAAATTCTTTTGAGACAAACGGGAGAAGATCATCTTGACTTGCCTCTTCTCCCGCCGGTACAGGTATAAGACAACGATTAGCAGCAGGATAGAGGAGATCTCAAAAATAGGCCTCAGCCTGTAATACTCAAATAAGGGGGAGCGCTCGGGCAGTAAATAGATCGCTGCGAACAAAGCCGCCAAAACCAAGAATATGTAAAGTAGGTGCTTCATCATTCTTCAAATTTATAAGTCCTCGCGGGACTACGGTAAATTATGAGACCAAAGGTATGAATATTTATTAAACAGTCAATGAAAATCAACGATAGTCTTAATAATAAATAATAATGTTAACACGGGAGGAAGAAATAAAGCCGTCTATCACCGTAGTCCCGCGAGAACAGCGCCTACCTCTCCCGCAATCATCCATCCATCCCGGCTTATATCTCGTCCGGAGATTCCCGGTCGGAGCCGAAAAAGGCCCGGCCCGGATGCCAGTCGACCGTATGGATAAGTTTCAATGCCATGATGGTAATCTTGTTTTATGGAGGCCAAAGGTAGGGAAAAATCTCAGGAAAGACCTTTAGAAAGGAGGAGAGGATGCGGGAAGGAAGCAAGTTGTCATTTCCGGGTGCCGGAAACGGACGTTTCCATGTATCGGAAACGAGAGCTTCCGGGTATCGGAAACGAAAGCTTCCGGGTGTCGGAAACGAGAACTTCCGACACCCGGAATAAAAGTTAAACCTCATCGGGGCTTTCGCTATCTCCATCACCTCCGCCCACAGTTAATGGATAAGGGAAGCGATTCCGGCGTACTTCCTTCAAAAAGACTTTACTGTTGCCACTCGAGCGAGTAGCCACCTCCAAGTAATACGTGCCATCCTCCAAGGCGGGGATGATAAGCGAGAAGGCCGACGGATCGTTGCGCAACACGGAGGTCATCGGCACGGCTACCGACGTTTGGGAGCCGTCCTTCACGAAGAAGAAGCCCACGGCATCTCCCGTCTCGCCGGCGATCTTGATACGTTGCCCGCTGCCGGTCAATCCTCCGCCCGGGGTCAGTTTCGTATTCACGGCACCGGACGCTACGTCCGTCACGCTGATGATCGTAGGCAGCCCCTCCTCCACGTGGCTGACGATCACGCTGATGTCCGTCAGCTTCGAACGAATCTCCGCCGTGGGCGTGGAACGGAGCACGACCTTGTTGCGCGCCGGGTCGAACTGCGCCTTCGGGCCGATGAACGAGCCCTCCACGCCCAAGCTGTTCGTCGTGAAACCGAACTCCACGGTACTGCCCGAGTACAGCTCCTCCTCGGCCACACCCTTGATCTCACTGTAAATACCTTCAATCTCCGAGGCCGAATATTTCGTACCGAGCCGAGCGGCGGCCAGCTTGCATAAGTCGCCGATCGAACGACTTTGTACGTAAGTGACGTTGAACGTGAAATCGTCCGTGCGCGCCGTCAACTTGTTCTCCACCAGCTTACCGGTGATACTTCTTTTCTTAGGTTCTGCCATACTATCATTCAGATTATGGGCCTCTCTTGGATAGAGACCCTAGTTATTAAACACCCAAATGTAACAATAAACTTTCACTCCGACAAGCGGGAATCGGATTACTATTCACGCTTTCCCAAAAACTATTTGTAAGCAAAACCTAGCCAACTCATAATAATTTGTTACTTTTGCGGTGGTTTTAAATAGGAACAACATAATTAATAAACATACCTATGGCAAAGATTACAAAAGAGGAGGCCCTTCGGTACCATGCCGAGGGCAAACCGGGTAAAATCGAGGTTATCCCGACAAAGCCTCATAGCACGCAAACGGATTTATCCCTGGCTTATTCGCCGGGCGTAGCCGAGCCGTGTCTGGAAATCGAGAAGAATCCGCTGGACGCGTACGAATATACGGCGAAAGGTAATTTGGTAGCCGTAATCTCCAACGGTACCGCCGTACTCGGGCTGGGCGATATAGGCCCCTTGGCCGGTAAGCCGGTGATGGAAGGCAAGGGATTGCTATTCAAGATATTCGCAGGCATCGACGTATTCGATATCGAGGTAAACGAGAAAGATCCGGAGAAGTTTATCCAGACCGTGAAGGCGATCTCGCCCACGTTCGGAGGAATCAACTTGGAGGATATCAAGGCACCGGAGTGTTTCGAGATCGAGACTCGCTTGAAGAACGAGCTGGATATCCCCGTCATGCACGATGACCAGCATGGTACGGCTATCATCTCCGGCGCCGGGCTGATCAACGCCTTGGAGATCGCTGGCAAGAAGATCGAGGACGTGAAGATCGTGGTGAACGGCGCCGGAGCCGCCTCTATCTCATGTACGAGACTGTACGTGATGCTGGGAGCGCGCAAGGAGAATATCGTCATGTGCGACAGCAAGGGCGTCATCTCTACCAGCCGCCCGGACTTGAACGCCGCCAAGCGGGAGTTCGCTACCGACCGTCCGATCAAGACCTTGCAGGAGGCCGTGGTGGGAGCCGACGTATTCTTGGGCCTCTCCGTGGCGAACGTATTGACCAAGGAGATGGTACGTAGCATGAACGCCGACCCGATCGTATTCGCCTTGGCGAACCCGAACCCGGAGATCTCCTACGCCGATGCGATGGCCTCGCGGGACGATATCATCTTCGCTACCGGACGTTCCGACTATCCGAACCAGATCAACAACGTGCTGGGATTCCCTTATATCTTCCGCGGCGCCTTGGATACGCACGCCAAGGCGATCAACGAGGAGATGAAGCGGGCCGCCGTCTACGCCATCGCCGACCTTGCCAAGGAGCCTGTCCCCGACGTGGTGAACGCCGCCTATAAGCTGAAACGAACCACTTTCGGACGCGACTATATCCTTCCGAAAGCGCTCGATCCCCGCTTGCTGACCCGTGTATCTTGCGCCGTGGCGAAAGCCGCTATCGACTCGGGCGTGTCTCGCAAGACGATCACCGACTGGGAGGGCTACGCCAACCATTTGCGTGAGATGATGGGGTACGATAATAAACTCTTGCGCTCGTTCACCGATATGGCGAAAGCGAACCCGAAACGGGTGGTATTCGCGGAGGCGAACCACGTGAATATGCTGAAAGCCGCCGCCGAGGCGAAAGCGGAAGGTATCTGTTTCCCGATCTTGCTGGGTAACGAGGAGCGTCTGGCCAAGATCGCCGCCGAGGAGAATATCAGTCTGGACGGTATCGAGATCGTCAACCTCCGCCACGACCGTGAGACGGAACGCCGCCACCGCTACGCCCGTATCCTTACCGACAAGAAGGCGCGCGAGGGCGTGACCTACTCGGAGGCTTGCGAGAAGATGGTAGACCGTAACGCCTTTGGTATGATGATGGTGGCTACCGGCGACGCCGACGCTTTCGTGACGGGTGTATACAGCCGCTACTCGGAGGTTACCAAGATGGCGGAGCAGATCATCGGTATCCGTCCGAGCTACAAGCATTTCGGCGCCTTGAACATCCTGACGTGCAAGAAGGGTACGTTCTTTATGGCCGATACGTTGATCAACCGTCATCCGTCGGCCGAGGTATTGATCGATATCGCCCGCCTGACGCACGACGCCGTGAAGTTCTTCGCTCACGAGCCGGTGATGGCGATGTTGTCTTACTCGAACTTCGGTTCCGACAAGCAGGGCAGTCCGCTGAAAGTACACGAGGCGATCGACTTCTTGCATAAGACATACCCAGACATGGTGGTAGACGGAGAGATGCAAGTAAACTTCGCCCTCGACAAGAAGCTGCGCGACGATATGTACCCGTTCAACAAGCTGAAAGGACAAGACGTGAATACCTTGATCTTCCCGAACCTAAGCTCCGCCAACAGCGCATATAAGCTATTGGATACGCTGGGTATCACCGAGACGATCGGCCCGATCCAGATGGGATTGAACAAACCGATCCACTTCACCGACGTAGAAAGCTCTACCCGTGATATCGTGAACCTGACTACCGTAGCTGTCGTAGACGCTATCGTTCAGGAGCAGATCGAGAAAGAAGGTTGATAGGGCTTATCCCCTATCAATACTATCCCCAGTTGTAGAGACAGGGCGTGCCCCGTCTCATCCCGGCAAAATGGTATTCTAAATTACTATCAGACGGTGGTGAGACGGGGCGTGCCCCGTCTCTACAACTGGATATATCAATTCTGATAGCTTTCGATATTCGCTATTACCTTTTGCGACAATCGCTCCATACATTGCTCCGAGTGGCCGGAGACTTTCGGGGTATATATGACATTATCGAATTGCGTCAAGGTATCCGCATAATTCCCAATACCTACCTCATCGCATAAGAAGAAATTCCGCTTATGGGCGCTAAGCCAACGTTGTAAATCCGGGACACGGAAAGTAGGCCCTACCGACGTATTGATCAATATCTTCAGATTACCGAACAAACGAAACTCACCCGCCCCCAGAAGAATCGTATTACGAGGTAAGCAAGTACATAAAATATCCACCTCCGGCAGCAACTCCCGCAAAGGCAGGTAAGCGATACCGGCGGCCTCGGCATCCAGCTTACGGGTACGGCTGAAATAATGAACCTCCGCCCCCAAGAAACGAAGAGCGTCAGCGATCATTCTCCCGGTGCGACCCAATCCCACGATGCCTACTTTTTGCCCGCCCAGCTCATACGCCTTATGTCTCCACTGTTTCCCGCCGAAACCATGCAACAAACGGACCAGCTCGCTAATGACATACTCCACGACTCCCTCATCGCCATAGTCGCGGATACCCAAGACCGTTATCCCCCGCTCACGTGCGGCGGCTATATCCACATTCGCGCTAGACTCGCTATAGAGGGTACAGCACATCCCGATGTATTTGATATTCGGGCAAGCCTCGATCACGTTCCTCCGGATCTGTGTATTATAAGAGACGAGCACACAATCTGCGTCCCCGATCCGGTTCACAATCTCCTCATCCGTTTCCGGAATGCCAGTATAAAAAACAACCTCTTTTCCAAGCTCCTTCAAACGCTCCACTCCCCATGTATTCAACCCGGTAGAATCTACCACTACAATTTTCTCAAACATATCTTACTTTATTAATTACCATCTTCAATTAATTATCCCTCTCACAAAGCTATAAATAAAATAGCCGCAAAGGGTAACCTTCAGCACGACACTCAATAAAAAACCAGCGAACGCCCCGAAACCAGCCTTCAACGCATCCCCGGACGCCTTGCCTCCCAAAAGTTCCCCCACGAAAGCCCCCACGAAAGGACCCAGTAAGATCCCCCAAGGCGGAAACACGAACATACCGGCCACGGTTCCCACGGCACATCCCCAATTTCCCCACTTGGACCCTCCGCTATACTTAGTCCCCAGCATGGGCGTAACATAGTCCATCGCCTGTGCCAACACGACCAGCAATCCCCACACGACCAACTCCGTAACCGTAAATTCCGCATAGCCCGTAAAATCCAACAGCCACAAAGCCAAATACGCCCCCGGCGGCCCCGGCAAGATCGGCAAAAAACCCCCCGCCAATCCCACCAACAAACAGATAACGCCTAGTATAACCAATAAGATATCCATACAATCACTCTTTACAATAATCCTTTATTTCACCAATTCTCCTTATTAATCAAATTCACCACAACTTTCACCATCATATCTTTTTCCTCCGTCCGGCTTTCCGCTATCATCAAGGTTAAAGCGACCAATGTATTATCAGCGATACGTTTCGTCCCATCCGGATTATATAAGATTCCATTATTATCGAGAAACCACAAGAAAAGCGTTGCGGCTATACGCTTAAATCTGTCCGATAGAGCTTTTGAAAGAACCGTCTTTCTCGTTTCCGAATAAATTACTTCCACCAAATTTACTTTTCAATCCTTGGATAGCCAACATCGCATTTTCATAGGTAGCCTTAAACCGTTGCTCATTTGTCGTCGAATGAATATCCAATTGCTGATAGTCATACTTATCCAGTGTATCTAAGGCATAGGTATAGTCTACAACCACATCTAGTAACGTACGGCTTTCATCTGAGGAAAGAACCTCCTGACTCTTAACTGTACGACCGAGGACTTGTACAAGCAGCTTCAGTTCGTCGTATTTTTGTTGGGTCAGTTGTTTATTGACAGCGTAACCTTTGACAAGGTATTCTTTTAGGATTTTATTTGCCCAGATACGGAATTGCGTACCACGCTTAGACTTGACACGATAGCCGACTGAGATAATGA
>ERZ506291.69-NODE-69-length-43796-cov-5.40063_pt1 | contig 43796 bp, 52 predicted proteins | sample MGYA00514013_ERZ506291 | MGnify/ENA metagenome assembly ERZ506291 | reverse complement strand
GTATAGTTGAAGCATTTTCTATATCCTTCTATAGCTTTGCCAAGATTGTTGTATCAAGAAACTACTAGAATGGGCAGTCACCTAAATCATCCTCAAATGGGCAATCGTAGTCCTTTAGTCGGCCTGTTTCGGGATCATAATAGAGATAACCACCTATACCAGTCAAACCACTGAAACGATTCTTAAGTACTCTAATGGCCATGACATTAGGATTATCTCCCTGTTGATTCCTCTCCAGGCCAATCACCATATCTGCAAGCTGAGCGATAGCACCGGAACCTCTAAGCTGACTTAAAGACACCTGAGCTCCTTCTTCGTGACCTTTCTTATCGGGGCGCTTAAGGTGGCTAACGACATACATAGTACACCCTGTTTCTTCAACAAGGGATCTAAGGTTTGTCATTAGTTTGTCAATAGCTTTACGCTCCCCGCCATCGTCACTATTGTCCATACCAGAGACAACAATAGAGATATGGTCTAGGAAGATTCTCTTGCATCCTAAAGCTACGATCATGTATCTAAGCTTACTAAGCAGATTCCCAGAATCAAGTGATCCAAAGTGATCATAGAGGAAGAACTTTCCGTTGCCAATCGTGGCATCAAAAGCACTCTTGAGTTCTTCTTTAGAAACACTATCGTGATCAACACTGATAATGAGACGTCTATTAAGAAAGATGGACATAAGTTCAAGTCCCGTCTTTGCTGTAGATTCCTCAAGAGCAACCACGCCACAAGTCTCGCCTTTAGAGACACCAAAGAAATATTCAAGCTCTCTGAGTAGAGTGGATTTTCCCATACCTGATCCTGAGGTAATGACATAAAGCTCACCGTGTCTAGCACCGTTTGTCTTGCTTTGGAGAGCTTGAAAAGGATAGGCCACACTGTCTTTAAGACTATCAAGACCTTCCACACACTTCTCATAGAGATCTTGACCTGAAACAATTCCATCAGGTCTGTAAGGCTTAGCGTTCCATATGGCCGATACAAGGTCACCTGATCTCCCAGCCTTAAGACACTCATTAGGATCCTTAAGAGGTAGATTAGCAATGTACGCTTTACCCAATGGGAGAATCTTTGCACAATCTTCACATGCTTTACGTCCCGGATCATCCATATCAAACATTAGGATGATCTCTTCAAAGTTATTTAGATACTCTAGGTTAGCTTCAATGGCTTTCCTAGCAGCCTGAGCACCATTAGGGATAGACACTACAGGCCACTTATTGCCTTGCACTTGAGACACACTAAGGGCATCTATCTCACCCTCAGTGATTACTAGTTTCTTACCACTAGACCACAACTGAGAACCATAGAGGCACCCAGAGATCTTCCCTAGTACAGCAAAAGACTTATCAGGGAATCTAAGCTTTTGTCCTACAAGAGAACCCTTGTCATCATAGTAGCAAGCCACTTGACAAGGGTTACCCTTATACTCCCCCACGAAATACTTTAGCTTAGTACAAGTATCTTTAGTGATACCCCTAGCAGGCAAAGCAGAGATCTGTAGTTCCTCTAAAGGAATCATATTGGATGCTGACATCTTTACCCCCTTGGGTTTGTCCAAAGATCCATCAGGTCTAAAATAAGTGGTACAGCTATAGCAATACTTATGACCATCACTAAAAACAGCAAGAGCATCACTAGAGCCGCAATTAGGACAAGGCTCATGACGCAGAAAGGTCGATTCCATGATCTAGCATATAACGTGCACTTTGGAAATCACGAAGATTATATTGAAAGCCTGTATCAAAGCTGTATCGGCACTGATGTTCAAAAGGTGTCATATGCCCACTATCAATAAGCCGCTTAGCAAGAGTAAGATCCTTTAGGATATCCGGCTTAGACCCATCGTGATTAAGGTAAGACACTCGGGCACAACGTGCAGCAGAGATAAGTGTGAGAATCCGCAGATCATCGATAGCATCCATCTCATCAAAGTTCACATAAGGAAGCGTACGCCCCCCGTGAGCATTGATATAAACGTAGGTGTTGCTAACGGCATCCATAGCCATCTTAATAGCCTTAGCGAGGTGCTGGATCTCTGGATCAGCATCAGGAGACAACCGGAGATCAAAGAAATTGCTCCACTCAGTAGCAGTGACAATAACTTTAATCTTAGTGAACGGCTCAAGGATGCGATTGATGTGCTGCTTATGAAACCCATTGTCAATCATCTTATGAGCAACCTCGATTGCCTTAAATGCAGCATCTTGCCACTCTTCACAAAAGATATCATAGTCATCTTCATTGACAATATCTTTGCCTTGCATGCCCTTGCAATTCTTATAGACATCCGAAGGCACCCAAGGATCATTCAAGATATTCTGAATAGTTCGCTCTACAGGTACCGCACGCGAGCTAGAGGCATTACGACTGAAACAGTTATGCACTGTAATCCCGTTTGCTAGGAAGTTATGGTATTCAGATGAAACCGAAATATCAAATACCTCTTCTTCACCAGCATACTCAATGGAATCTACCTCTACTGCCATAACATTACATTGGCTAACACCTTGCCAACCCTGCTTACTATGCCTGAGCTTATGACAATCCTGACAAAGTGCAACCACATTATTAATGTCAAAAGCAAGATCAGGGTTTTCATACCTCGGAATCACGTGATGAATTTCTAAAGGCTTGTTCTCAGCACCACAATCAGCACATCGAAACCCCTGCCTTTCAGACACTTCAGGCTTAACCTTTTTATTCCAACAAGAAACCCATTCTCCATTAATCTTCTTGTAAGGATCAAAACGAAGTTCTGTATACTTCTTACGAGTATTACAGTACACCTTATCTCTACCTACAGCAATGTCCTGCAACTCCTTCCAACCACTATCAGTAAGAATTAGATGGTCTGCAGTGCAAGTTACGGAGAAATCTCCTGCTGTAATCTTATACACAGGCTTAACCCCAACCTTCCAACAATCAGTAATGGTCGTGTGAGTAACTTCCATCGTAGACTCATCCACAGAACGAAGACGCATCTTGTTCAAACGACCTTTCATGTCATATCGCCGTACTCCGCCCCATCGAGTAGCATGAGGGGAACTACCGTTTTCCCACTTATCCCAAAAATCTCCCAGTGTAATTTGATAGGATCTGTGTTTGCTACCCCTGCTTCCACTAGGGAGATCGAAAGTCAGCACCGTATCTGCAGTGAGGCACCTGTGTGTCATGAATTCACTATGGATGAAACGAGGATACTCCAATTCAAACGTATAGAGGTTATTCCAGCGTGCACGAATGATAGCTTTAGAGTTACCTACGCAATAGACCTTAGAGATAGAATCATCACTCATCTTCATCATCCTCCTCATCAATCTCATCATCAGCATCATCTTCAGAATCTAGGAAGGCTTCATATTCATACTCCCACTTCTCTTTCTGATTGTTGTGAAGCTCATCACGATATGAATCTCCATCAGGATAATGCCAATCTGATTTACGTTCAATAGGTTCCATAATTATGGTTTCCTTTAGTGTTTACTATGGTATAGCTTTGGTAGGTGATAGGGGATTCGAACCCCCACGCCTTAAGGCACTATGGTTTAAGCATAGAACGTCTGCCAATTCCGTCAATCACCTAAAATATTTGGTCTCTCCGGTAGGATTCGAACCTACATAAGCCACTTTAGAAGAATGGTATATTGTCCAATTATATTACGGAGAGGTAGAATTCAGTTTGATAAAAGCCTCTAGTCTCGTGTTGAGGTCTCTGAGTAATTCAACACCTTCTCTATGAAGTCCTGCACTCTCTGAGAGTAACTGTCTACACGCTTCGACTGACTTTGCATTAGCTCCTGAGGCATCCCTGAGAAGCTTTCTATCGGTGCTACTGAGGTTGTACTGCACCCGATTAACATGTTTAGTAAGGGCAGCCAAGTCAGCAGCATCAGAAGCTTTACTTTTAATGATAAGGCTAATTGTTTCATCTTTCCTAGCTGTTAGCTCCTTTAGTTTGACTTCATTCTGAGCTTGAATAGCTACAAGTTCTTCAGTGTGCTTATTGCTTTCATATTTCCTGCCACCAATGACACCTGTAATGAAAGCTAAGACTACTGCTAGTATGGCTACCTTCTCCCACATAGTTTATTCTTCTCTCTAGTAGTGGAGATTTTATGCGATACGAACTAAGTCACCTTTAGTGAACTCAAGTGTCCCATTGGCTTCTTTAAGATCAGCTTGAGACAACTTGCATCTATCAAGAGAACTTGCATCTTCATAGGTAACGTAGACAGCACCACGGCCGTACCACGATTGAACATCAAAGCAAGGGCAGTCTTTAGCTACCCCGGGGAAATCTCTATGCCCTAAGACCTTAGCTTTAGGATACTTACTCTTAAGCCAGTCTAAAAGTTTCTTAAGAGATTCCTTTTGCTTCTCTGTAAAGTTGTCTACAGACTTACCGTTACGATCAGTCCCCCCAATAAGGCAAATGCCAACACTGTCATCATTATAACCCAGAACGTGACTGCCAATAGCTTCAATGGGTCTGCCATTTTGAATAGTTCCATCTGTAAGAATGACAAAGTGATAGCCAATACCTAGCCACCCCTTTTGACGATGCATTTGATCAATAGTTTTCCAAGTGTACTCAGGCTTATTTTGAGTAGCGCTGCAGTGAACCACCAGATAATTCGTAGAACTGCGAGACTTGAACTTAACAAAGTTTCTATGGTAGTCAATCAGTGGTTCCTTAAAGGTAGTAGTCATTTATTAATTCTCTTGTTGTTATTGTTATTATTCTTGTTCTTCAAGATTCCCTCAGGGATATCTTTAGGTTTCTCTTTAAGCCATTCTTCGGGGATCAACTTATCGGCAAACTTAATGCCGTTCTTGTTGCAGAAGCTAGCGTAAGTAGTAGACGATCCCTTATAAATGTACGTCTTACTTCTACTAAAGACAAACCGGATATCTAACTCAGGATGTTGCTCACGGATTAATAAATGCTTCTTCCTATCTTCAGCATCCCAGACACCCTTAGTTTCTATAATGATGCCATTAGGCAACACGAAATCAGGGGTATACTTGTGAGTACTCTGAGGAACGACATACTCTAAGTACTGTTCCTCATAGTGTGGCTCAATAGAAAAGGACTTGAGGAAGTCTGAATTCTTCTCCTCAAGTCCTGATCTGTAGGTACCCGCGTTGTGCCTTTTAGCTTTGCTGTATGCTGCACTGCGGGTGGTCATTAGATACCACCAAAGACGTACTTAAAGTAATAATTCTTAGGATCTCGCTTCTCTTCACTGCCCTTATCAAAGATAGGAGATCCATTAGCGTACTTGAAGGTAGGTTTAGCATCACTAAGCGAAAAGTACATGTAACCAAGAAAGAGGCTACCATCTTGCACACTAGAGGCATCTACAGGAAGACTTTCTACATCTTCACAGTATTCCTTATAGGCATCCTTATGCATCAGCATGACTGCAACAAAGTCACAATCGATATCTTGCAGCACATGATCAGGGAATTTAATGGTGCATGGGTTCCAATCATAGAGATCGAAAGTAGGTTCCTTTTGTTCCTCTTTAAGTTCCTCAATGTTAGTCTTAAGACCCTGCACAACATCCTGCATCATAGCAAGAGTCGTTTGAGCCGAATCAATGCGGTTATCAAGTTCTTCCAAAGTAATCATCTTAGGTACTCCCTAGTAATTATTAAAAATCAGTGGCTCCAACAGCCTTACGTGATTCTACTTCATCTTCATCGAGGCTGTCAAATGGTGCCTCTTCCTTGAATGCCTCATAGCCTTCCTCTTCAGCAGAGAAGCCGTAGTCCTCTGCAGATGAACCACCGAACTCGTTAAGCTTAATCACTTGGACTGCAACCGGTCGAAGGCTAAGGCCAACCTGCTTAGTTGACTGCATGAAGTAAGGTGCTGCAGTGAAGCTAAGACGAATCACTGAATCACGACCTACATTGACGTCAATAGGCTTGCCCTTAGAATCAAAATGGGCAATCTTAGCGTTGACTGTAGATCCATCCTTTTTCTTGATTACAGCATTCTGCTTAAACTTGAGGTAGACATTACCTTCTTCATCTTCAAAGTAAAGATCAGACTTATGGATCTTTTTCTTATTCATCGCATTGGCTTCAGAGACTGCTTCATCAAAAGCCTTGTCTTGAATAGCCTCAAGCTTCTCAATGAGTGCCTGCAGCTCCGGTGTCTTACCCTCAAAGCGCATAGTGACACTAAAGACACCTTCAGGATTGAACTTCATATCAGGCTCCTTCAGGTGAGGATACTGAGCAAAGCCCTTCGGAGTAGTGTAACGTTCGAGCATTTTAAAATGGTTTCCTTGTTTAATTAATTAATTAAGTAAAAGTTACTAGAGAGATTCCTTGGTTCTCTCTAGTAGTGGAGATTATATTAAGTTACTAGCAGAACGCATACATAGACTGTTTGACTACATCAAGATCTAATGTACCGTGCTTAGGAATCGGAGGCAACTCCTTAGCTTTCTTAGGAGACAACATGTTCTCGACTTGATCATGAAGATCCTGCAGCACGTCATTCTGTTTGTAGGTTTCAGCAAAGACCTCACGAACAAGAGAGAACATCAAATCACCTTGACCTGCAGGGCAGCCATAGGAATCATGAATCATAGCGAACTGATGGATACCTGCATCAACACAAGCGTCTACAGTTAACATGAGGTGACTAGCATCCATAGAGTGCACATAGTTAGGAGCGATACCCTGTTTCTGCTTACGAGAATCGATTTCCCCCAAGTCCTCAGAGACACTAATCTGAAAAGTTTCCCCTTCTTTCTTAGATTCCTCAGGAGCACCCGATTCATCAGACACATGAATAGTTCCGCTGCAGAAGGTCTTAAGTTTCTTCAGGCGAACTTTAGGATACCTTTGGCGAACCAAGAAACCACTAGGAGTTACCCACTGAGTAGGCAGGTTCTCACCATTGATATTCTTATCGGTAGCAAGTAAACCTGAGGCAGTCTGAAGCCAGTCCATAGCTTCTCTCGCTTTAACGACAACCTCACCTAATGAGTTCCAAATCTTGTCAGCCATATAGGTTGCAGCTTGTCGAGGCTTAGAGAATGCTAAAGGATGATGTTCTAAATGAGGGTAGATAGTATCTTCAAGAATCTGCTCAGTAAAGCCAAACTTCTTAGCACCGTATGAGAGCGTCATAGTGGGTCTCTTGGTTACCTTACGGGTAATTCCATAGGCCAGCCACTCAGCAGCAAGAGACTTAGTACCCTTAGAGACATACTCAGCGCCATCTTCAGCAGTCTTAAACTCATCTTCAGTACCCTCAGCAGCATCCTTCATCACAGCTTGTTTCACATGCTCAGCGACAATACCGTAGATGTCGTGAACCTTATCATCAGGCACGAGGTTAACTGCAGTACCCCCAATCTCATCCTTAAGCATAGCTGAGAAGTGTTGGATACCACTGCAGCTGCCATCGAAGGCTACTGGAATATGAGACACATAATCTGTACCTTGTTCCGTGAAATCAGCCCATTCAAAGCAGAATGCTAGGAACTCCCAAGGGGAATCTGTTTCAGTCCATTCAAGATATGTGAGAGGATCTTTAGCAGTCTTTAGGATAAGCTCAGTGTTCTCATAGACCCACGCAATACGTTCCTCTAAAGGTTTCTTATCGAGGCCATAGCAATTAGCACCCTGAATAGCTAACCAGGCTACCCCTGAATCCCCCAAAGGAGCACCATCGGCAAACTCCAGCAAACTCTTGCAGAAATCAGTGCCTTGTGGGTTCAGCAAAGGCAGCGGATAGACACGACCACGGAAATCAAGGTTATGAGGAAAGTAGATACGTTCATAGTCTTTGTAGATATCAGCAAGAGCAAGCTGAGCATTCACTGCATAACGCTTAGACTTACGCTTATTGTCACGCTGAAAGTAGATAACCATAGACTTACGCCATTCCTTCTGAACGTTAGGATCCTTGTCTGCTGCCTCTGGGCGCACTGGAGGCTCCTCAGGTTCCGCTAAAGGCATCTCAAGTCCCTCAGGGATATGCTTCCACTTAGAGATCTCCTGAGCTACCTTAAGTACCCTTTTGTTGATTCTCCAGGGTGTTTCTTGAATAGCATTAACAGCCTTATAAACGTCAGGCATATCGAGATCTCCATAGAGATCCATAACAGTCTTTTCATTAAGACGAACTAAAGGAATGGGGCGCTTGAGATTGATATAGTAGCCACCGTTGATAGGATTACTCCAAGGCTTGGGAGGGATGACCATAGGACGATTTTTGAATAGCAAATCTGCCATTTCCTTATCGTTATGGGCAATGTATTGGACAATCTCAGGAGCTATCTCAAAACGATAGGTAATGTTAAAGCTGCCACCCTTGGAGTACTTAGAGATCTTCCCCAGTCCAGTAGAGACAATAAAAATATCGATCAGCTTCATACCTAGGTTACAACGAACACTATCAGTCCATCTCTCCCAGCGTTCCTTACGATTCTCATCAGCTAACCATTTATCTTTAGCGTTAACAAAAGCCTGCTTAAAAGACATACCAATACGCTTGTTTAGGCTGACCTGAAAGTAGGAACGTTCCTTATCAGACAAGGTAGACAATACATCTTGAAACTTCATCTCTAATTCCAACTCAGTACCTAGTTCTTTCGCAAGGGACGTAAGGTTTACCTGAGGGATAGCATTAGAAAGAATAGTTCTAAGAGACAAGAAAGCTACATGCTCAATCTCTAGCTGCTTTAAGACAACTGCACAAATATGGCGCTTACCCGGTTTACCTGAATCAGCTTTAGTGTAGAAATCTTTTAGTCCCTTACAAAAGGCCGGAAGGGCTTCTTTAAGCAGCATTTTGGTTGTCCCCGTGTCTGCTAAAGTTTTATTCTCTCTGGCCTTATTAATTTTAGACATAAAAGCTTGATAAGCAAGATCCTTACTCTCTAACTCTAATTCTATTTCTTTATCAACTAAATGCTTTCCATATTTCATGCATAGTTCGTCATAACCTACTTCGTTAATCCGAATAGCTGCAATAGATTCTTTAGTGTCCATTTGGTTTCCTTTAGTTAACTTTAAGTTATCTTTAGTTAATCTTTAGATTAGTATCTATAGTAATAACCTACTTAGTTATTTATATTATTATTATAATTATTATAATTATTATTATTATTATTATTATTATACTCTTATAAGTTATTATTATAGTTATTATCATTAAAGTTAATATCTATAGTTCTCTATAGTTTATCTTTAGGTTATCTTTAAGTTAACTATAGTCCCTCGTCTCTCTGATTTGATCTACATCAATGTCTTATCCTACCTCTCTCTAGTACTGGAGATTATATTTTTTTTCTTGACCTAGATCAATATTAATATAATCTCCCCTATTAGATAGAGTAATCTTACTACTCTTCGTCTCGTTCAATCAGTGGTCTGCCATAAAGATGCCTATTGAGAAACTCTTTATAAGCTTCATATTTCTCTTTGTCTTTCTTACCAGATTCCCCATTTTTATGCCCTGCCCTATAGGCATATTTGATCATATTTCCTTTACAGAAACCTATGAATTCCTTGTGAGAAAGCAGCTCCTGCATTAATTCAATAGGCTGAATTAAGCCTTGATAATGGGCTTGATCTTCAGGCTTTCCACTATCATTGTTTCTCTTTTTATTGTACCATTCTTCTTCAGAATCTACCATAGTTGTTCCCTTTTTGTTTGTCATTAAGTTTACTATTGATTCCCATAAGGGATCATTATTGTAATATGACATAGAATTCAGTTAAATCGATGTTGTCTTTATGTTCCTCATAGTATTCTTTAGAATAAACTATTGAGGTTTCTTTGTGAATTAAATATTTAATATTCATGTTCGATACACCACATTTTATAGGGACGACCAACCATATAGTTGCCAAGCTGCTCATAAATGCTGAAGATCATACTCTCGCGCTGCTCATAGGTAACTTTTGAGTTCTCATAGAGTGAATCGATGTAGTCTACTGCAGGCTGCACTTGAGTAAAGACTGTAGCGCTCAGTGTGTTCTCATCAAAGCACTCTACGGGTACTTCTTTGCATAGATTGCAGCTGATCAATCTCATCTTGCCTCCTGGTGTTCTGTAATCGTGAATGACAATGTACATGTTGTGGTTTCCTATTTAAAATGGCCGCAGAGGCCTCAGAATTGCTTCAGGTTAAACGATAGTGTACTTGGTGGTATAGTTGCTTACCTGAGTACCTAGCGTTTAACCTGAGTGAATTTAGAGGGTTGTTTAGAGGTCGTTCCAATCTCCAAGCCACTTCCATTTCTGAGAGTTAACATCGTATACCCTTAGCTGCACTTGGCTGCCCTTGGGATACCCTGAGTGCTTCTTTAGGAACTCATACTTAATTGGAGCATCCTTAAGTTCACTGAATTCCACCCATTGACGGAAGCGCTTGCCGTTGTATTTCTTGACAAAGAATGCATACATATGTTGTCTCCTTTAAAAGCTGACGTTAGAGAGGTTGACTGTAGGCTTGCCAGATGCTTTGATAGTGAATGTGCTATCTGTAGAGATCGTTGGATTCATGTCACAGAATGCCTTAAAGCTCTTGCACTTCCACACTTTGATTGCACAGTGGATGACCGACCATAATTCCCAACACTCTTCCCCATAGACCATGTTAAGGAAGCTCCTGATATGCTTTGCGGTTGTGCTGGAGTACCAACCAAATATTTCCACTCGCCTGTTGTTATAGTCGTGGCAGGCAACTTGGGTCTCATAAGAGATCAATCGTTCGGTGCTCTCATACTTATCTCGGGTAACAGTGACAATGGCCTTGCCATAGAAATCCTTCTGAGAGGAACCAAAGGGTTTGAGGTTGTATGCATAGCGTGACATGATGTTGCTCCTATGAGTTGCTGTTTAGGTTAGTTCTAATTGTAGAGACCTAACATTATTTTGTCAAGTCTCTATGTATTAGGACTATCCCTTAGTGTACCCTTGGTTGATCTTTGGCTGCCCTTGGTGTTACTTAAGAAAATAAAGGTCTGCAAAGAACAGTTCCTTGTTATCTTCCTTTACCCAAAGGAGTTTTTCGTTAACATCTATATCAACGCTGATATGGTTGATATCTTTCTTCCATTCAGTGAGAAGATCCCCTACATCAGTCCATTTCATAGCTGTATATCGACAATTGCCAAACCGAAGCTCATTAATACTTGCTCTGCGGTTGATCTTGCGAACGGCCTTGATCAGCATAGCGCCAAACTGTTCGTTAAACGTTGTCATAATGTGTACCTCTTGGTAGTGACTTGGTGTTGATCATCAATGCTTACTATAGCACACTTGAGATAGCTTGTCAAATGTGCTATGTGTAAGAATTAAAGTTCAATATCGGCAGCCGGCTTTAGTTCATCATACTCTTGCCACTTGTCATCCTTAACAAGCCAATCGATCAGCTCATTGATATCGATGTTGTCATTGATTTCCCACTCAGGAAAGCAATTGATCTCTGAAGCGCTCTCAATGACTTGAAAGTAAGCATCACGTTCATCCGAGCGAATGAGACTGAAAACAATATCACTTGGTGCCCAATCCTTGAGTACTTCGTCAAGCTTATCCGCACAGAGCCAATGAATGCAATGATCCGTGTCGTCTATGGACTTGCAATAGTCGTTCCAAATGGAGATCACTTCGGCCGGATACAGTTCGTCAATAACGAGCATGAGTTTGCCGGGAAGAGGATTGAACTTATTGGTGGTGGTGTTTGTCATGATGTTGTCTCCTATAAGACTTGGTTTGACTTGGATTACTTCTTGTAATCTTTGATTACTTCTTACTTTAGCACACTCAAGAGAGCTTGTCAAGAATGTGCTATGTAAGTATTAATACCTACTTGGCAGCCGATTGCCACTTCCCCTCGAAGTTCTCAATGCCTTGCATGAGTGCATAATGCTCAACTTCTCGGATGACTAGAAGAGTACGTTCTTCATCTCTGAAGTCTGAGTAGTGCATTGCATTCCACAGAAGATAAGCATCAAACTCATGAAAATGATCATCATCAGTCGTAAACTGGATCACATACTGAGCACCATCAGGGCACACTATAGAAACCCTCTGTGCCTCTGCATCCGATCTGATGATCACTCTCTTTAATCTGAACTGTAGCATCTTTAGAACTCCTCAAAAGGTCTGTTTGTCTATCGATGAGCACACTATAGCAATTCACAAGTCACATGTCAAGCCATCCCCAATCCCATCTTCACGGTATCCCCATCGAACCCCTCACGTTATTATAATAATAGTCATCGGGTATGCCTTCGGGTTGTCTTAAGGTTGATAATAGGGAGCAACAGCTATGATATAAGTAGAAATACCTATGTTACCCCGAAAAAACATAGATGAACCAAATGTAAACAATAGCCCCCGAGGTTACCCTAAAGGCTCCCCTAAGCTACCCCTTGGGCACCCTTACGCACGCCTACACATATATACACGTAAATTAGGCAGCAGGTGTATACGAGCAGCAACAGGGAATCTCAAGGCACCCTACGGGGGGCACACGCCCGTGTCTGTCTTAAGGTGCCACCTTACAAATTTATTATAAAATTCTAATCAAGGTGACCCTGTTGTTACACTTAAGTTACCCTAGAGTTAACCACAAGTTATCGTCAAGAGATAGCAAGCTAACATAAGGAGGCGTACCCTAAGGGTTAACTTAAGGTACACCTTAAATGGTCTATAGGCTAACTATAGGCACCCCTTAAAGGGGCTATAGTAATCCACCTACAGCAGCTCTAAGTAGTGCATCAACTGTCCCTACATCACCATTCAATAAGGAAACCACTAAAAGGACAATAATAATGATGATCTTGATAGCTACTACTAGTTTATTATTCAATGGTCTCATATGGATACTTTGAGTTAACTAAAAGGGAACATAAAGAAAAATCTAAAGTCAGTCTTTATGAGCCCCTTTAGAATATCTCAAAGGGTCTATAGGTAACCCCATTATTTTTTTAATTATTATTTTCTTATTTTTTGTCAGGAGGGGGTCAGGTAGATATCTTATATATACCTTTTTCTGGCCCCTTCTGGGAGAGGAGATTTTATTCGGAGTAGTCACTTCACCCTTATAGGGATGATTTTATCTTGTAAACTTGTATCCCTCTGAATATTTGTATTTATTGAATCCCTTGGAAGTACCTGATTCTCTTACATTTTCTGTAATTGTATTTATTCCTATTTTTCTTGTAATAAATCCATGAAAGGCTTCCAAAGATTCCTCTAGCCATTCTGAAGTTACTTCATTTATTCCTTCATCAGCATCAATTCCCATGAAGTCTACTAAATATTTGACACCTATTGCTAAGGCATCCAATCTATCATCGTGAACTAGTGCTCCTCTGTCTGAGGTAATCCTAGTCATCTGATAGAACAGTGCATACTTGTAGTCACCTTCAGGGACACTATCGATATCCCTATTGATGCACTCAGGGGTAACTATCATCTTATGGTTACCTAGGACAGGCTCTAGGGTGTCTATGATACGTACTTCTTTCTGTCCTGTTGACTTAACTTCTTTAGTACCACATTCCTTATAGGTTTTCCTGAGGACAGGCTCAAAGAGCTTGAGGTACATGCCATCCATTATGTTTACATAAGTTCGTTACGCTTATGCCTTGGGGCTATACATTGCTGTATAGATCGGACTATATCTTAACAATAGCTATTGTTCCCACTTTTTCAGATCACTTGATCTTACAATTAGTCTCTACACCTTCCTATTTCTAGGCTTGGCTCGGTATCGTCCCATAGGGAGTTTCACCGAATTTAATGGGTTTTATTTCGGCAATGTTGTTTACCGAAGTTACCTTCAATGACTACCTCATTAACCTTCCATTTCTTAGCAGTGTTCGCTAGTTTATTTAGGACTACATCAGAGTATCCTCCAAGTAATCCACCTACTTCCATGACGTAGATGAATCCATTAAGATAATATAAGACTGCATAACCTGTTTCGTCTTTCGGTTCTATGAAAGTTCAACAGCTTTCCAACCCTTATGATGCTTACGGGTTCCCTTAGCAACCTTACGAAGGTTCTGAGGTGTAAGTTCATGTTCCTTACAGAACTCCACAAGAGATTCTGGTGTATAGGTGTTACCATTAGGATCTGTAATAAGATAACGCTTACCAGTACCATAGTTATGGGGCATATTCCCCTTCTTAAACCTAGTATCAAAGCACTCTCTACATACAGTACCTGTTCTACGGTTAGGTAGATACTTGTTGCAAACAGGGCACCTGACGGTAGCAACATCACCGCCTGCCTTTCTGTTCCAACCCATATTTAACTTAGGTCTCAACACATATTCCATGTTAAGAGCCTCAACCTTAGGGAGCATCTTAATGAGAGAGATCTCAATATTTTCTTTACCAAGATTCCTAAGGATTTCTCCTACAGGTCGCTTTGAGCAGAAATGCTGTGAGAGTCTATAACTCAAAGATCTTCTAGTAATACCTACATATCCCTTTGATAGGTCGTTATCACCTTTTTCGTGGATATGATAAACTTTGTATAAACGGGTTTTAGCTTTAAAGTTGTTGATTTTCATATTTATGTTTAGTAGTTGTTAATTACTTTCTTATGGTCGCCCATAAGTCCAGACTATATCTTTTTCACCCCTGTTTCCCACTAACACTTAGCGGTACATAATAGTCGTTACACCTTCCTAAATTAGGCTTGGCTCGGTATTATCTCTTAGAGACGTTCACCGAATTTAAGGGTTTTATTTAATGACGAGGCAAGACAGTTCACCACGTCCAGACGGATCAACACACATCATCTTATAGGAATACTTCTCCATCTCTGGGGAAGCTGTGTGGCACCTATAATAGGCATCTCCCTTTAGTCCCATTACCTTTGGGATTTCCTGTAGTGAGACCTTACGAGCAGGGTCAGGCATCCACGTTAGTTTCATAGGTGCCTCATCTGTACTGAAGGTACCCACAATGAGATCTCTAAGTCTCAATGGATACTTATCAGCATCAGATAAGCTAGTGTCTAGCATGAACTGCAGCAGGAACCCAGCTCTTCTATAGGACAGCTCTCGTTTCTGTAGATCCTCTTCATTGAATCTAAGGGGATCTGTAGGTTTACCTGCGTACTTCTCAGGATCACTGTCATACTTGTCCGCAATGAACTTAGCTAGACGTGTACCATAGTTAGCTCTCTGGGTCTCATCATAAGGATATCTTGCAGGGTAGATAATAGCAGTGTACCCTCTTTCCTGAAGTTCATTATAGAGAGACATTTCATTCTGAGGGGTACCAAGGTAAATGATCTTCTTTCCTGCACCAGGCTTAAGGACAGCATCGAACTCTTTGGCGAGCTCAAATAGCTGATCTCTAAGAACCTGAGTAAATGAATTAGATGGAACTTCCACCTTTATGTTAAGGCAAGGTCGTTAGTCTTACCCCATCGTCTTTTATTTGAGTCTTTTGCGTTTTCAGTAGCAGTAACAAACTTACAATGGTCCCTAGAGTAGAGTCCGCAGTTGCCCTTCTTGATGTCCTTATCAAGGTGCATGCTAGAGTCCTTTTCCCATTCTTCATAGCCTTCTACCTCGTGAATAGTATTCAAGAAGGTAGTAAAGTTATGCCACCTAGGATCTACCTTACAGCCTACATAGCTAGTTTTGTAGTTACCATAAGCTCTCTTAAGCATGTTAGCCCACAGGTCATAGATCTTGCGGATGATACTATTAGAGCCTCTAGCAGGGATTCTAATAGGAGACCCAAGGAACCCTACACCATAGACCGTAGGTTCCATAAAGTCTTCAAACTTTCCTGCTTTAATGTTGCAAGTCTGAACATCAATGACTGTACCAGTTTTAACAAACTGGATGACAGCCCTAGGATGCTTAACTTTACCATTAGGAAGTTTCTGCTTCTTAGTTCTAGACAGGATCTTGATAAGACCCTTAGGAGTTTCGTAAGTTTTGTTAATTTCGTACATAGTTATGTTCCTTATAATTGACGATGCTTCATATCTCTATGAAGACCAGACTATATCTTATACCAAAAGGTATCCCCATTTTTCGAGTCACTTGACCCTACATAATAGTCGTTACACCTGCTAAATAGCTCGGCTCGGTATTGTCTTTCCTAGTTAGGACTGAGTTCCACCGAATTAAAGGGGTTTAAAGACGACATGGTTAAAGTTTATCGTCTGCGACGATGATGTCAGCACGTGAACCTGTAAGCTGCCCTTTGATACCTACAGACTTAACACTAGGGCTATGGTCAGGCTTAGCTGGGCCAACATCAAAGAGGTTCTGGGTGTCTCTCTGTCCCTCTCGTGCCTTTAGGTGCTCTAAGAATGGCAGCTCATTAATGATCTTCTTAATAAAGGTAGCGTTTGCATCAGCTCTTTCTTTATTAGCTGAGACAACCATAATCTTGAGCTGAGGATTCTTCCACAGGCGCCATACCACATAGGCACACGTAATGAAGCTCTTAGCTACCCCTCGGAATCCCATAAGGATGAATCGATCACTAGGGGGGTTCTGAAGGGTCTTAGCAATATCCACCTGAATAGGAGTAGGCTGAGGTAGCCCAATAGACTGCCATACAAGTGCAGTGAACAACGGGAAGTTAGTGTAGTAAGGAAGCAGAGCTTTATTAGTTGACAAGGCCATTAGCTCCATAGTCTAACTCAAAGTTCTCCTTAGTAGCCTTCAGTAAGGATGCTAATGCATTGTCTCCATCTTCACCGGCTTTAGGGACACAATTGATGCCATTTCTCTGCAGCTCCTTGATAATCGCATTGTACAGCTGAGGATTACGTTTCTCAGGATCCTTAAGGTCACTCAGCATGTTCTCCAACATGTTGTCCTGAATCAAGCTCAGCAAGCTCTCTCTGTCTAATGGTTCTTTGTTCTTCATTAATTCTTACTCTCCTAGCAGCTAGGTAGGGGTCTACCCAGTACTTTTTTATCATTGTTATAATGCCTACTATAGTGTACACAATGGTACCTATGTAGACCCAATCACTTAGGGCTACCCCTAATACGGTAACCCCAGTGACAGCTATAGGGGGAGACATATTAATAATATCCTTTGCTATGGAGCCCCCATCCTCTACTGTAGATTCTACATCTAGGAATCTCATTAGTTCACACCTAAGAGACTCATAAAGTCAGCTTTCTTAAAGTGTGCTCCTTTAAGTAACTTTCCATCAGCTCTATAGGTAGGACAAAGGTTGCCATTGTCATCAACCATCTTGCTCATGAATTCCTCTGCAAGAGCCTTCATGCCTAACTCAAGAGGATACTTATGTTCAATAGCATACATGATGCAAACCCAGATAAGATCACAGAGTTCTTTGAAGTCCTCAGGGCAATCTGAAGCTTCCTCTGCCCATTCTTCAAACTCCTCAAGGATGAGCTTAAGATAGAGCTTTCCATTCGTCCCTGAAGGGTGAACCTTGTCGAACAACCGTTGCATCGTGTCCGCAAGATCCCCTGTGGAATATTCTAAAGACTCGCTGATTGCTTGAGCCGTGGTATTCATGTTTTTCCTTTTTATCTAATTCAAATTTGCCATCAATGAGAACATCAACATAATCCAAGATGGGTTCATCTTTGATATCCTCATAGGTACGTCCTGTCCATAACCATATCTTCTTGGTGTTCCCATAGACATCCCTCACACGCTTCAGGGTTTGCTCTACAACTGGCTCATTGTAGGGCTCTAAGGGGTCACCCCCTAGGATACTCAATCGTTCAATATAGGGCGATTTAAGAGCATCTATGAGGGTGTTTATAGTGTCCTCAGTAAACGGTGTTCCATAGAATGGATTCTGGGCTTTCCAATTGAAGCACCCTCGGCAGCATAAGGAGCATCCAGAGACAAACAGGTCTACCCCCATGCCATCCCCATTAGTCATACTACAGGTATCTATCTTAGCGTAGTTCATCGTTACATTGATACTCTGTCTTTAATTTCAGCTAACTTAGCATCGTTCATACGAGTACTACCATTAGCTTTAGTGTACCCTAGGTATCCGCAAACACGACTAATGACAGACAAGTTAGTAGAGCCACAATGTGGACACTTATTCATGACATTAGTTGAATGCTTACCGCAGTCCTCACAATAGGCACTGTCAAAGTTAATACCCTGATAGAACCCTTTCTCCATCCCTCGTAAGATCAGTGCCTTAAGTGCCTGAAGGTTCTCAGGGTTAGTCACTCGGACATACTGAATGTGGCCTCCGTTGCACATATGGAACATCTTGTATTCAGCATCCTGTTTCTCGAAGGGAGTGATGTTTTCATTGACATGCATATGGAAGCTGTTAGTGAAGTATTCTCCAAACTGATGGTCACCTGTATAGTCAGCATATTGTTTAGCTTGAACCCCACAAAGGTTCTCTGCAGGGGTACCATAGACAGCATAAAGGTATCCATCTTCTTTCTTGAACTGCTCTACCTTATCGTTAATACGCTTAAGTACAGTTCGGGCAAACCAAGGATCCTGATAGAGTGTCTTACCTGAACCAAGAATATTAAGTTCATTCAGCGCAGTGACACCAAAGGAAGCAGTCATGTAGTTGACCAAATCACCAATCTCATCGTCTGCCTTAAGATTCCCCTTATAGAAACCTCCTTGCATGAATGCCATAGGATTGGTGCATGCCTTAGTGTGTCTAATGAGAGCATAGCGTTTCTTAAAGAAATTACGGATAGTCTCAAGTCGTGCATCAACAACACTGAAGAAATCTACATTATTCTTTTGAGAATAAGCCAAAATAAGGGGAAGATTAAGAGACACCGCCCCAATGTTACATCGACCATTAGTGATCCATTCACCATTCTCGGGATCCTTCCACGGACTGAGGTAAGCTCTACACATTATATTCATATAGGTTCGTTACTCCTATACCGTTTATTAAACTGCTCATAGTCACCTATGAGATTAGACTATATCTTCTGAGGACTGAGCCTCAGTTCCGCTTTTCGATTCACTTGAATCTACACCCTTACATTCATCAGGGTTAGTCGTTGGGCATTCACATCGAACAACACGAATCCCAAGCTCAGGCAGCTTTCCACTATAGAAGCGTAAGACTGTTTTAATACGCTCTACAGGAAGCCCTAAACTATGGGCACATTCAGTCATAGAATCAAAGTACACCTTAGGCTCTGTGGTAACATATACTGGCTGTTTCTTGAACTTAGTAGAAGGGTCTCTAACGGTTTCCCGATAGCCCTTCTTAATGTTCTCACTTTGGGTAACCCATCGCAGATTAGTGTACATGTTATTAGTCTTATCCCCATCGATATGGTCTACAACCAACCCTTCTTGCTTACCTTTTACAAAAAGCGTAGCAACAAGCTGATGAGTATACAAAGACTTACGCCGAATCTTACCATTAGCACTACTAAAGAGATCACAACGGGCATAGCCATTGTTATTCATAGTCTGAGCTTTGATTCGATTATAGCGTTTAGAGAAGATTCTCCCCATGTTAGAGACACAATAAAGGTTCTCCCATTCAGGGACATCTTTCCAAATTTCTTGATTATTAGTGTTGTTCATATTATATACGTAGTTATACGTTCAATAAAAGTGTTTAGCAACGGATTTGCTTAATATAAGCTCTCCCCGTTTTAACGGAATTTTATATGGGCAGTATTACGCACCCATAGGAGTAACTACTTGCTTATTCTCCATGTACTGTTTGCCTACAGAACTGTGTGCCCAATCCCCAGTTAAACTGAGGAAATCAGGGTACATGCACTTACTGGAGCATTCAATAGCTAACTCAAATACATCACGAGCTTCCTGAAAAGCACTAAGGTAATTCTCTTCGTACAAGTAGACAAGCTTAGGGAACACTACAGGTTTATGATTCTCCCCATGCCCATTCATACGGGTATTAAGGATAGCACTGCAGATTTCCTTAAGTATCCAAAGGTCTGTATCATTCAAGTAACGACCAAGCCATTGAGGAGCATTCCAGCAACCAAAGGAAATAGTAGTGAATGCAAAGTCTCCTCGTGAGCAAGGGACAGTATTAAGCTTCAACTCAAGAGACTGGAAGCCCTGCTTAAGTTCATCCTTAAGTACACGTCTAGCATAGAGATCCCAACTAGAAGGATCAGAATCAGGGAAGCAATGTTTTGCATGCTTATAGGCTTTCTTCAAAGTCTTTTCACAATATGGAAGAAGAACCATATCAAGCTGACTTAGCGAGAATCCACCAAACTGTTGAGCTGTAGCAACTAAGGTGATATCTCCAATTACCTGAAGTGCACTCAATACACTCGTAGGTTCCGTGTAGTCCACATTGGACATACTAAAGCCACCCCTAAGGACATTCCCAATATCAAACAGGCAGCAATTGACAGAACCCATGAGCATATCTCGCATATCGTGAATGTAGATGTCACCACGCTTAGTTAACTCTTTTTCTTCCTTGCTAAGATAGAATTGTCGATAGAGCTCTTTTGTAAGGTATCCCTTAATGAGCGAGCCTTTTGTTGACACCAGAGAGCTATCGAAGTTAGCATTCTCTCTGTCCCCAAGTAGAAGCACGTTATCAGCTTCATCTTTAACTTTCTCAAATGATTTAGCATAAGTATTCTTATAGTCTCTATATTCTTGATATGAATTCGCTACATCAGTCAACCCAAAGTGCTTCAAGTAATGAATTACTTCCTTATGAAGGTCTTTAGTTGGGACATCTCTATCAATAATTAAACAAGAGTGAACTTTCTCAACCAGTTTGTTAAGAACATCAGGCTCCACATATTGATTCACTCTAGCAGCCGCCTTATAGACAGCTTCTTTGATCTTCTCTCCGTTCCAACCTTCTACAGTACCGTCTTTCTTAATAATCTTCATGTTCCATAGTGTATTTAGTTATTTAATTAGTGTTGCTCTTATCCGTGAACTGTGCCTTAGCAAACTGCTTTATGGCAGTAACTTCCTCAGAAGTAAGTTCACTAGTAATATTAGCATAAATCTTCTTCGTTACGTTGTTGTCTTCGCTATACACGATGACATCAAAGGTAACCGTAGTAATGTCGGGCTTCGCTGTAAAGAATGCCTTACGGTTCTCATACTCACAGGCACCTACATTGCCATCCCAATAAACTTGTATATTCATTTACTTAGTCTGTTAGATAGACTCAGTAGTCCTCCGTTAATTACTGTGCGTAAATCCTTTAGGACTACTGAAACACCCGAATTACTTGCTCTTCTCAATGCTAATGAGATAGTACAAAGCCTTTAGGGCATCCTTATAGGCTCGGATGTCTCCCTCAGTATGGTAAGACTCCTTGTTACGCTTCTCAATAGCTTCAAGAAGTTTATGCTTAGCCATCATAAAAACATTATCTTCCCATTTTTCATCAATCATCTTTGTATTTCTCCATAATATTAATTAGAGCCTCACCATCAGACTTATCGAATTTAAATCCAAGGTATTCCACAGTACCACTCTTATCGAATGCACTGTTAATGAATCCCTTAGCAACTTCAATGTCTACCTTGTTATTCTCATCGACGATACCCACCTGCTTGAGCATAGGCAGATACTTACCGATGAGGGTATCCGCCTGATGCAGAATCAAGAACGTACTCCCTCCAAGAATCCATTTCATCGTAGAGGGAGCACTAGGCATCAGTCGAGTATCAACGAACTCAGGGAGAACCTGAGAGATTTTACTCAAACTGATTTTCATAAGGAATTATTATGCTCCAGTAGCAGGAGCGTTCGTAGGAGCAGTCCACGAATTGTACTTAGCCATAGGAGTCGGGCAGATTGCACTCATAGGCACAATGGTATCCGTGATCTTACCGATAGTACCCATCATGTTGGCAATGGTGCCATCGATACAGCCGAACTTCGCCTGAGTCGTCAGAGCGAGTTCATTGACCTTACCGAGGACAATCTGCTCACGGAGTTCCTGCTTTTCGCAACAGCACTTAAGCTCAGCCTGAAGCTTAGCGAGTTCAACACGGTTGTTCGCGGATTCATCGGCAAGAGGCTTGAGGTAAGCAAAGGTTTCATCACGGAGTCTACGGTTGTCAGTCAAAGACTGCATATAGACTTCTTTGGCATTCTTGTCGGAGTAGTCCTCAGCCTTCAACTGAGAGTTCTCAGCCTGAAGAGCAGAGATGGTAGCCTGATTGTTGTTACCAAAGAGACCACCAAGGACACCACCGCCGTTACCTCCGTTATTGAGGAGACCAAGGGCCGTGCCTGCGATACCAAGACCGAGACCTGAGCCTGCAACACCCTTAGAAGCAAATTCTGCCATAATATATTTCCTTTCTAGGATTTACCTAGAGTTATGTAGTAACTCAATTAGATAAAGCTAAGGTATCCATAGTTACCGAAAGAATATCTTAGTATAGATTAAAGACCAACCTTAGCGAGACCTAAACCCTCAGAGTCCTTACAAAAGAACCTAGGCACATCAGGCCAGATCACGCTTTCCGGAAACCCTGTTTGTTCAGTAATATCCCTAAGAGCCTGTCTGTATATTTTAATTTCAGCAAGATTCTTTTCAGAGATAGGATAATCAGAAGCTACAAGGTAGTCTGTTTCTGACAGCTTGGCATTTCTAGTGTCCCTAACATCTCTAGCTAATTCTTCCTCAGTAGGGGCAGGGATAGGGACTGCTTCATAGTAGTCGCCTCTATCTACAATCATAGCGTTGTTAGAGTTACACCATTGGGCAAGTTCAGAATACTTTGAGAAAGTGTTAGGAGAATTGTTAGGTGACGTAGAGCCATATTCTCCGAGGATGAAGTCTTCCTCAAGGGGTTTATAAAATTTAGTACCAATCATAACCATCTTCCAATAAAAACACACTTAGTGTATGTATCAAAGCTATAGGCTCCATTGTGGTCTGCTCTATAGAGTTTAATACTAGTAGCCGTGCCCGAATCCCATGTAATAGTCACGTTACCATAAGGTGTAGAACCACAAGCCGCAACACTATATGCATCATTGATAAAGGGTTTTGCAAAAGTAAGTGCTACACCGACTCGATTAGCAGGAATTGTAATGCCAGCAGTGATTATCTGAAGACCCGTAACATACCTGTGTGCGTCACAATAGCCACCGGTAAACTGTGTCGCATAGAACCCATCGGCTCTTTCTACTACTTTCCCATTAAACCATATATTGTCAGTACGACCAATAAGAATACCTTCTTCATCTGATGCTACATTATGGGCAGCCAAACCCCACAGACCTGATTCTCCAGGCCCTGTAGCATTGTTGTTCCTCAAAAATAAAGAGGCACCGTCCTTATAAGTGCTACCACCTCCTAACTCCAATCCTTTATACACGTCATCTACAACTGCCCAAATATGATTTGTTTCAGTCAGAAAGAGTTGCCCGGTCAGAGTACCACCAGTCAACGGAAGGCATACACCTGCGTTTTCCTTTTTGTTGAGAGCTTCAGTAAGAGCTGTAGTAGTAGCATAGCTCCCTTTAGGTTGCTTACCATCAAGAGCAGACTGAAGACCTGTAACATCACCTACAGCATGAGTATGAGCCTTGTTAGCTTTACCTGCAAGACCTTCAGTAAGAGCTGTAGTAGTAGCATAGCTCCCCAGATTAGGTTTATTCCTAATGAAGCTCTTCTGAGTACTATCAGTCTGATTCCAGTCAGCCTGTATTTGACCAGCAGACGCTTGATCAGCATAGTCTTTAGCCAAGTCTGCCTGCCTCTTAGCATTAGCCTCAGAGACCTTGGCCTCATTAGCTTTAACCTGAGCTACGTTAGCATTGTCCTTAGTATCAGTATTAAGAACCTTATTCTCTGCAAGGATCTCTCTGGATTCCTGAAGGATAGCCTGATTCTCGACCTTCACTGTATCAGCATGCTTTGAAGCACTAACAGCAGTACCTGCAGATGCCTGAGCAGTTACCTCAGACAACTTAGCATTAGCTTCAGATTCCTTAGCATTAGTCTCAGCTTCAACAGCTCTGTCTCTAGCTCTCTCAGCATCAAGCTTAGACTGATAAGTACCCTTAGCGTCTTCTTTGTAGAGCTTAAGATTGACAGCATCACCATCACTTACTGCATCGCCCACATTGATGATACGTTTACCCTTAGCGTCCCAGTTTCCCTCTCGGTTGACACTAAGGGAATCCCCAAGGATATCTCGGCCTTCTTCAGCGATATGAAATGCCTGCACCTGAGACGCATCCAAGTCAGTAGCCTTAAGAATGGAGGCATCCTTAAAGGTGACTACTCGTTCAGTAGCTGAGGTATATCTTCGGATTGTTAAGGATTCTCCTGATGCAGGAGCTACCTTAAGTCTAATCGTAGTTTTATCTAGGAAGTAATAGTCACTGCCGGTATCACCATAGTCACCCCCAGTAAGAGTAGTGCCAGGGCCTAATCGTACAGTAACGAAAGACTTCTTTAGATAATCAAAGGGGACGGTAAAGTCAGTAGTAGTACCGTCACCTAAATAAAAAGCAATAGTAGAAGCCATTAAATATTAATATCCATATTTGTAGTCCTCTAGATCGTCATTAACGAAGGACTTAATTGCATTAGTTATCCCCGGTATATTTGGGATAGTTGATGTAGACCTCTTGATATACCTAGCGATATCCCTTCGATCCTTATAGGTAGAATCATTAAGAACCATATCCTGAATTCTGCTGTATGTACCCAAGCCACCAAAGGCAAGAGATTCGCCATAGCGCAATGCAGGGAACATATCTAAGACAGTATTAGCGATACCATTCCACTTGATGTAGTTAGAATCTTCACCTAAGGTATCTCTAGTTTGAGCTGTAGTCTTAGCTGATGTACCAATACCTACAGAATTCAATGCAAGAGCCATAGAGGCTGTATAGGGGTTTCTATTAAAGAATGCCTGCATCAAGAATGTAGTAAGTGCATCAGGGTCACTCAAGTCATCTATAGAGCCAATACCTAAGGTGTTCTGAAGGTACTGCTCTTTAGCTTCATCCTCCATACCCAAGGCTCTAAGGTTAACCTGAGCTAACGTAATTGCACCTGTAAGAGCACTAGAGGTGAGATAGCTATTCAATGCAGCAAGGTTGCCCTCTTCTTCCCAGCGATTCATTAGTTTAACGAAACGCTTATTATAGGACTGCACTGCGAAGGTCTTAAACTGGAGAGCCATAGACACTACAGGATTATTAGCTACCTGCCACGTAAAGACATCATCTAATTTGCGTCTCTGAAGGGTCTCCTCAATAGCGTAGTTAGTGAGCTTACGCAATACACTCATAGCTTTATCGTCATCTCTGAAGTCAGCCAATCGTGTGCCTTTCTTGAGCATAGGTGTCTTAGCTGTCTCATCGTACCTAAAGAATCTCTTGCTAGCCATTAGGGTATAATCAAGATCAGCTTTAGTAATCCCTACTCTCTTAAGATCAATATCTCTAAGGAATCCCCTGTGAGCCGCAGTACGCCCATAAGCCTTCTGCATGAACTCCCCAAGGAAGCAACTAACGACTGTATCAATGATAGTGTTATTAGTGTACCTCTGAATCTGAGCAGCAGGGGAGTAGTCTGCAATAACATTAAAGATCCCTACAGCCTTAGCCATATAGGGATTAATGTTACGATATTTCTCTGCGTTACACCTCATGATCTCTGCGGCATCTAAGGTATCATAAAGTTCCCTTCCAATAAGGTGATCCTTAATAGCGGTAATATCATTCTTAGTGAATAAACCGTTGCCCCATCTTTGGACAGTCTCATGTACCCCGGGGATCATTCTAATGAGAGCACCTGCACCATATGCCTGAAGTGCTGCTCCAACTTCACCGTAGTTAAGGATACCCATGAGAGTACCAAAGGAGGAGAAAGCTAACTGCTTCATGATATCTGCAAGAGCATCCCCAGTAGTGAAGTTAGCTCTGTTGGGATTAATAGCCATACCATAGGCACGCCTATGCATGACATTAAGAGCCTCACGAAGTTCATCCTCACCCTCAGGACGTCTATTGGTATTCTTTACCCAATAGTCATCAGCCATCTTATTGATATGCTCAAGTCCCTCTGAGAAGTCTCTGTTGTATACTCGTTTCTCTGCAAGTAACCCCGCAGTACGATTAAAGTATCTGCCAGAGGCATCAACAATATCTCCTCTGAGTTTATTCAGAGAGAAGCCGGAATGATCTTTATAAGAGGTATCCCAAGGCATCCTTCGTTTCTGAAAAGAGAAGTCTCTAGCATCATCACTAAAGTTGTCTACAGAGTGACCAGAGTGATTCTGATCTCTATATCCATATCCTGCCTTTCTAGCTTCATCCCAGAGCCACGCATTGAATTGAATATCTTCTTCCTCAGGAGTAAGCTTTACTTTGTTTACTTCAAGTCCCTGAGCTTCGGCTTTCTTAGCTTCCTTCTCTGCCTGAGCCTGTAGTTCCTCTTTCCAAATCCTACGGAACTCTGCAAGCCTTTCTGCGGAACGAGTTACGCCTGTATAGAGATAGTTCTGCAGATACTTACCTGCCTGCTCATCTCCGCCTACTCTAAGCAGGAAGTCATGCATCTTCCATTTGTCAATAACTACTGGAACATACTTACCAATTCTATAGGCAGCATCAACTAGCCCAAGATGATGAAGCTTAAGGCCACGGTGTCTATAGGTATCTGAGATTCTATCGGCCAGTGCTACAGCTTCAGGATCTTTACTAAGTGGATTCTTAGAGACATCATAGCCACCAATCTTGTCATAAAGAAACTCATTAGTCTCCTCTCTTCCGTACCTGTTGGATAACTTCTGTACATCATGAGGAAGGGTATTCATGAGGCTATCTGTTTCAACCCTAAGGCCCTCTACTTCATCAAAGAGAGTATTCTTAGCAGGGCTATTCAGTCTCTGCTTAAAACCTTCATCAGTACGGATACCTTGTTCCCAATGAGTGAGGTTACCAATGTATTCCTTAAGATCCTCAGATTTATCTCTATAAGACAATAGCTTCTGTTTGAATTCAACTGAAGGCAACTTAGAGGTAAGCTGTTCTCTAAGGTCATTCATCTTTCTAGCAAGAGGTAAAGTCTTATTAGCAAGTGTTCTCTCGATAGGGGTAAAGACAACATCCTCAGGGGGTTTCTCACCCTTTAGCATAGCATCATGAGCTATAGCAACCTTACGGTTAACTTGAGAGACTGTACGTAAACCTTTACCTAGTCCCTCAAAGCCTAACGTAAGACCTGCAATAGCACCAACGTCTGCCCAGACATCATGATGAATACCTGTAACGTAATCCTGAAGCTGATTAGCTGCTACACCAGAGACAACATTAGCAGTGACCTTAGTGGCACCTAAAGCTACCTTAGAGGAGACACCAATAGGGGGAGCTACAACTGAAGCAACCGTAGTAACAATATCCACAGGGTTACCTACAGCACTCCCTAAGCCCCCCACTAAAGACATATACCAAGGGCTATTCGCAAACTGAGCTTCAACCCTTCGGTTTTCTGCAAGTAAGTCTGCATTCCTCTTAACGTCCTCCATAGAAGAAGCATTATCTAAAACAAAGTCAATATCATCTTTGTCATAATTGAACTGTTTATACAGCTCATCCTTCTCTTCTTCGGTAGGCTCATATTTCTTGGTAGTAAATCCCCCTCTGCGAACCCACATGCCAATAGGGGAAACCTTAACACCATCTACAAAAGCACTCTCGTTAAAGTTAAAGAGACTATAACTCTTAGTGTCTCCCTTAAGTACATCCTTTTCAGGAATGTTCTCAATAGGAGTAGTAGTTACATAGGCTTCATACTGAGGCTTAGAGGCTCCTAAGAACCTCCCTAGGTTAGCTACAGGATATTCCCCAGTGTCTACCGGAACGTATGAATTGTCGGCCATTTAAACTTGGAACCCTCCTCAATATTCTTAACAATCTTAGCTTTAATTCTAGCAGTGAAGTCCTTCATAGGAATGACCATATTCTCAGTACCATCAAGAGCAACTACAGAAATATTATCTCTATTGACATCATAGAAAGAACTATCATAAAGCATAGGTGTATTAAGACCTCTCTCACTCATGTAGTCTTTAAAGACCTCATTGGCATACTTAGCTAGATCCTCAGGAGACTGGGGGGTAACTCCAACCTCACCTAAACCCTGCTGAATAGAAGCAATTGGAAGAACAAAGCCACGGACACCTACGAATTCATTGGCTACCTTTTCCATAGCGGCCTTACCAAGCTTACGGATAGAGGTATCATCTGTAGGATTGGCATCCTTATAGGCTTGAATCTCAGCCCACACAAGAGTATCCAACATATCCGTAGTAGCTCTGTTGAGACCCCCAGTGCCAACTAAACCCTGAATCTCATTCCTGTCTACTCTGAATCTAGGCAATAGCTGCTCTAAAGGGACGCCTGATTCTAGTGCCTTTCTCTGTTGCTGAGCCTTAAAAGCCTGAGCAGAAGCGAGAACCTGAAGGGGATTCTTACCAAGCCTAATAGCCATATCTACAGTAGACAACTGTGAGTATACACGAGTGTCACCATAGGTGCCATTAGTGAGAACCTGTCGTACTGCTGAAGGATTAGTACTATAGAGGCTCATTAAAGTTTGGAACCCTGGTGATAACCCTGAGATAGAGATTGCTCTAGCTTGACCCGGAATATTATACTGGAAGTCACCTGCTTCCTTATCCGTAAGTAAATCTACAGCATCCTTAGATGAGATCTTACCAGTCATAGCAATTTCATTAAGTCTATGATCTAAGTCCTGATAGTACTCTTTAAGCATCTCAGTGACAGGCTCTCTAATGGAATTAGGGGTACCCTTAGAGGTAGCCATAGTGAGCAGCATTGAGATCTTCTTTGGGTCACCCCCAGTGAAGATCTTCTGGACAAACCCTTGCCCAATAACCTTCATATCATTGGAATTCAGGGAGATACCCGCATCCTGAAGGACTTTCCTGAAAGCCTCTTCAGTAGGAACCGCAGTACCCGTAAGGTTAGCTATAAGAGTATTACCTAGGTACTCCTCATAGAGGGCATCCCCTCGCATCTTCCCAGCTGCCTTAAGGTTAGCCTGAGCAGTTCTCTTAGCGTTCCTGATTGCTTGATCAAGATACTTAGTTCTAGGTGTCTCTACATTGTTATTAGAAAGATACTCTTCATCCTTAAGCTGACTGAGGAGAACATAGTTGCCATCCTCAACATACTTGTCAATCTGATCCTGCCAGTGAGAGAACTCCATAGCATTGTCAGTAGCCTTTACAGTCTCTGCGTTGACAAGCCATGCTTTAAGGTTATCCTCACCTAATAGCTCTCTAAAGGTAGTCCCTTTGATAACTGGAATCTCTTTGTCTGCAATACTCTCAATAAGCTGAGAACCATAGCGAGACTTAGAGGCCATCTGGAAAGCATTGTTGAGAAGCTTATATTGCATCTCAGGGGAATAGTTAGCCCCCGTAGTCCTCCCCATTTGATCCAAATAATTCAGGAAAGCTTGACCTGCATTAGGTGACCCTGAATTAATGATCGTAGCAATGTTAGAGGAATCAGCAATAAGAGATTTCTCAGTTTCCCATTTATCCTCTACAGCTTCCTTCTGAGCGATTACCTTTAGACGACCCTCAGGAGAAGTCTCAAAGAAACCCTCCTTAAAGAACTCATCATCCATAGAGTAACCAAAGGAATCAGCAAGATCCTTTTGGCTCTCTTTAGCGTACTGATAGAACTCTGAATCTACTTCAACCTGAGACTTACCAGCAAGCTTATTCGTATTAACCTGTTCATTAACAAAGTCCTGATAGGTCAGGTTGTATGCCATTCGACCATGCAGATACTTAAGTCTAGACATAGCAAATGGATTGTCCTGAAACGGAATACGATTATTCTTGATATCCTGCTGATACTGCTCAATAGAATGACTTTGGAAATACTTATCAGCTAAGTCCTCTACTTCTTTCTTCTTTACCTGTTGCCGCTTTGCTTCACCAATCTGATACTGATCGAAGTCTTTAGATACCTGCTTAAAAGCTAGACCTAAAGCATTCACCCAGTCACCTTCGAGGTCTGCAGTAACTTTAGAAGAATCAATGTTAAGGTTTGCACCCTTATATTCCCCGAGCTTAGCTAAGCCAGAATTGAAGTACCTCCAAGTACCCATCTCATTAGCAATGGACGTAGTACCTGCTGTATTCTTATAAGCCATTAGTAGTAACCTCCATAGGAACCTCTACGGTTATACCCCTGATTCAGCGCACCTGTAAAGTTCTGCAAGTAATCAAGGGAGGTAAACAAGCCTTGATTTTGTGTCTTAAGGGTATTGTAGTTAGCTATAAAGTTATTCATGAAGCTAGTACCGGTACCCATAGTAGACGAAGAAGTAGTAACACCTGTAGATGTACCTAAGACATTCGCACCTGCAATATCAGAGAGACCCACAGAACCCCCAACACTAGAGGTACCTGCAACAACCGTCTCTCCACCCACAGTACCCTCAATGATACCACCAGTACCACCTACGGTACCTATAGCATCTGCAAGAGCACTGCCTGCACCTGCTGTAGCTGCACCAATAGCTGCACCTTTAGCAGAACTATCAAGGAACTCCATAACGTAGCCCATGCCACCCTTATATTGGCTCTTGAGTTGATCTCTAGCCTGCTCTACAGAATTCTTCATCTGGACATAGAGAGCATCCTTCTGAGATCTAATGTTAGTTACATCAGTCTCATAGGCATCCTTAAGAGCAGTCTTTTGTCGCAACACTGCACCTGAGATTGATCTTTTGATTTGTCCTGCAGTTCGCCCTTCGTAACCTGTCTCAGCTAGAGAAGCTTCAACTGTAGCGTTATTCTGCAAGGCGTTATAAGACAACTGAAATAAGTTGCTCACTGCATTATCATAGGCACTCTGCTCTTGTCTAGTCAATTGGTTCTGATTCCAATTGTAGTTCATCTGAGCATAGTACATCTGTTTCTTGAATGCTTTAGTGAGAGATCTGTTGTACTTTGATTTCTGCCACAGGGAACTGCCACCACCTGCAACTGCACCGATTACTGCACCTGCAGCAATTATTCCTGACATAGTTCCTCTCTATTGTTAGTTAATAACTGCCACTCATCAGTAAACTCTTTCTCTGCTTCCTCTACAGTAGATGCGTTACTAGCAAAGAACATTGTAATGTAGGTGTCCTCAAAGGCACTAAAGACCTGCCTACGGCCCTCCATACCTTTCAATACAGAATAGCCAGAGATCTCCTCTAGGTGATCCCCTACGACAACCTTACAGTCCCCACTAACGATAACCACTGTAGGAATCTTAATGAAAGCACCTGCACCAATCTCACCCTTTCTCAATAGAATGGTTCTAACGTAACAGCCTGCCCACAGGAAATGCTCTACTTCAATAGGTGCCTCAGGCAGAGACAGAGTAGCCATAACAAGACCTTTACCAATCTCTTGCTCCATAGGCGCCATGCTAGGCAGAGCACCTACCATAGCTTTCTTAAGAGTTAATCCCTTTCTCACGTCTGACTATTCCTCCGAATATAATATCCTTCCCAACCACCAGAGATAAGGTTCACAGGCAACGGATTATCTGAAGTAACTGTAATCTTAACCTCAGTACTATTGTCCTGCACAGGGAACTTAAACTTACCTGTTGCTACTCTATAGGATCCTAAGACTAATGGAGATTCACTTAAGACCTTAGATGTACAAGTGTACTTGAAGTGCTTATTCTTGACATCATTGTCTACAGACACATCAAAGGTACCAGAGTTACTATAGTTAAACCAATAGTATCTCAGTTGTAATCTGCCTTCATCTTCAGAGACTGTAGCACCATCCGAAGTAGTTTTCTTAATCGTTGGTCTAGACAATACAACATCAAATTCATATTGCCTGCCTACGAAGTAAGTCATGCCTCTGAGATCCCCAGTCACCTTAAAGACACCATTATCATCCCAATCGGTTACCTGATGATAGTAGCCATCAGTGCCAACTAGACAATACGTAGCTGAGCCAATCTTAGGAACAGCACCATAGACATCCTTTAGGGAGACCTCGGTATAGTCATTGTAGTCACTGTACTTATTAGTACCAGGGATGACATAGCGTACCTTACGATCCATAAAGTATCTTACAGGCTCATCAGAGAAATCTACTGCCTGACCTGTAAGCATGCTCTTCTCTAAGAACAGTCCGCCATCAGTGTTAATAAGGAAGTAGATTTCAGAGCCTACGAACTCTGCAAGTAAGACCTGAGTACCTTCATATCGGAACGTCCATTTGCACCATGACTGCTGCATACTCTGGGAATTCTGAATGATGTACTTAAAGATCCATACAGTGTTAGGATGAGTACGTGAACACAGTGTGATTACATTGTCTGAAGTATTACCAGAGAGCCTAAAGATTCCCTTAGGAATGTACGTAGGAACATGAGCAGAGACGTCCTCAGCATCCTTAAGGTCAGCTACGTCCTGTACCGTATAGTATCTCATAAGAGAGCAATAGTTAACTCTGTTAGAGATAAAGAAAATACTTTGTCCTACACCTAAAGGCTGAGCAGTATCACTGTAGTCAAAGGAAGTGATTTGATCAACCTTAGCACTCTTAGGTGTCATTACGCCATCGCTAGAGAGAACAAATTGTCCCTCTCTAGAGAACAACATTAGTTCCCTGCTGAATGGTACTGCATGTGTTAGAATACAGACTTTGTTTGAAGATACAGCAAGGTCAATTGGATCAGTATCAGCAATAGTAGCTGCTGATCTAAACCAGAAATTAAAGAAATCAGCAGAAGCACTGAGGATAACATTTTCACCACTGATGAACCCTAAGCGATTTCTGTAGAAAAACATATCATTCAGCGTTTCCCCTACGAAGCTAGGCTCAGGATTGCTGTCCTCATCACCTACTGCTCTATCAGTCCAAGTAAGTCTTTTGAAGTGGAAGGAGCCATCAGATTCTCTTACGAGCGCATGAGGCATACTAGAGTAATCAAATTGATACTGAATGTTTGGTGCGGCACACTCTAGCCACGCATTCTTACCTTCATTGTAGTTAACATAGTAGTCATCATCAGCCGAGTTAGATTCACCCTTAATGCGCATGATGTAACCATCAGGAGCAGCAGGGGGAAGCTTAGAGACACTGTTAACGTAACCCTTCAAGACATATGCATTAGTGTTGCCAAAGCCATCCTTAACAACAACATTAGGCATATCCCAGCCAGTCTTAGATTGGATGGAAACTACGGAATCACCAAAGACTTTGAAGTTATAATTACTAAAGTTGAAATTAGGATTCTTAGCGAACCCCATAGAGGCTCTGCCGCCAACCTGTCCTAATAGCCAATCATAGGTAGTTGCTCCCTCATCAGCACCCTGAGAACCTGTAGCTAAGTCTACAAGTTTCTCTGCAATGTACGCAGAGGTAGTCTGTACAGCCTGCTTAGCTTCACCACCATCAGGGGTAATGACACCACACATGAAGGTATCGCCCATAAAGAGAGCATAGGTCTTAGCATAGGAGGCATTCTTGATGTACGCTAGTGCAGTGTCCTGACCCTTTTGAGAGGTAGTAGCACTAGACATACCAATAGTTTTACTACGGTTCAGAATGAACGTATAGTCTGCAACAGTGACTGCTCTAAATTCATCATTAGCGTCCGTGACATTAAGATAACTAGCATCATTGTCAATAACAACTTTCTTTTCATTACCTTCAAAATCCCATACCTTTAGAGACCCGCTGGACATACCTAAGATATACTGCTCAGTCTCGTCTCTGTTAATGACATGATACTTAGTAGTGAGTGGATCTACTCTGTCCCCAAGTCTCTTAATATGAACTGTAGGAGGTCTCTTTTGCAGGCCATCGACTTCACTAGAGAAACCATTGATCTGCTCCTCTACCTGATCAGCAAACCTAATGATATCCGGTTGCTGAGATACGCCACCCTTATAGGATACTGTTGATTGCGATACTAATGGCATCCCTATTAGCTCCTCTGGATATACTGAGAAATGTATTGGTCATCATTGAGGATATTATAGTTACCCGTAGTTAGATCATAGTCAATGATATCTGCATAGGCACTAGATTCCTCAGTCATCAGATGCGTATTCAGGTCATCTGAAGTAAGATATCTCATCTGGAAGATTCTAGCTGCACGACAAGTAATGAACTTACGGAATACCTCAGGTAACTCCTCAAAGTCTAATCCTCTAACCAGAGTATCTAAAGTCAAACCCTCAGGGAACTCATTGGTCTGCGAAAGAATGTCGAAAAAATAGCCGGATCGTCTGATCAACTTATAACCACTGCTGACAAACCTAAGATAATTATTAGGGCAGGGAACTAAGTTAGTATCAGCGTCCGGCAATAAAGCTACTGAATCTTCAATATTAAAGTCCCATCCTCTTGATTGAATCTCTTTAGAGACACTATCGAGAATCCTCACTGCATTCAGAACGTCTACATTCAGTTCATCTTCAAGTGAGTTGACAGGACTAGAGCCTACAGCAGATAAAATCTCATTCACTGCATCTAGTTTGTTAGAAGGAGTGACAATCATAATTTATCCTTTGTAGTAGTATTTTATAGTTGTTATTATGTATTATTTGGGAGCTGCAGGGATCTTAGGCTTCCTAGAGACTACCTTAGGTTTAGCAACTGGAACCTCCTTAACTAAACCTAATTTAATCTTTTCTTCTACAGTCAAACGGGAGCCTTTCTTAGAACCCCCGTTGACATAGAAATAGGAATCCTTAATGTCGGATTCCGAGTACATTACGCACCAACCTGAGCAGTCTTAACGAAGAGACCCACGGCTTCAGGACGAAGGCCACCGTGACCCACAGCCATCTTAGCGATGATCTGATCAGCCTGATATTCAGCTCTGCGAGCACGTTCCATAGCGAGATCCTTCAGCTTAAGGGCACCCACAGCGGAACGGTGGAAGGCGATACCCTGAAGGACAGCCGTAGAGATCTGCTCCTTAAGAGCGTGCTTACCATCAACACCATTGTTCAAGAAGTTCGGGGTTTCCACAATCTGGAAGCCACAGACATTCTGAAGTCGACCCGTATTCGGATCAAAGATAGCAGCAAAGTTAGCAGCATCCGGCATAAGGGCACGGCAGATAGCCGAATAACCTTCGGGGGAGACAAGGAAATAACGGTCACCTGCCGGAACCCAATTCTTCGTAAACTGAGCACGGGCATCAATCAGACCCTGCAGGAGGATGTTGCCATACTCCACAGTCGTAGCTTCATCCTTACCCGTAACATACTCAAATGCCTTGCCCGTACCCGGATTTTCAAGAGTAGTATTAGCAGGGATGTTCTCAGGCATACCCGCGGCAGTCTTAGCACCCGTGTTAGCAAGTTCATTGATAGAGGCACAGTCGAAAGCCTGAGCAAGAGCTTCACCAAGCTGCTTCGAGTATTCCGTACGGACATCATAGTGATTCATTGCATCATCGATATCCGTGATAAGAGCATCAGCCGTGAGGAGACCATCGATAGCAATCACTCGCTCCGTGTTCTCCATCTTCTTACGCTGATCATCTAAGGAGTTACCTGGGGTAAGATACTTAGCATGAGTACGACCCATGACAGCGAACGAGGCACTCTTCAATTACCTCACGTTTCACATAAGGCGCTACCCTTATGCTCCCTCTAGGATGCTGTTAGTTCCTAGAGAGCACATAGTTTCCTATGTGTTCAGACTATATCTTAACAATGACAGCCATGTTCTTCAAGATATCTAATGGCATTCTCAAGTCTATACGGAGAATCCTTCATAAGCCCAATCGCAGTATTGCAATTGTTGCAAAGGATACCCCGAAGTTTGCCTGATTTATGATCGTGATCAGCCGCTGCCTTAGTATACCTAGAGGAATTCAAATCACAACCGCAGATAGCACATTTGCCTTCCTGAAGGCACCATGTACGTTCATAGGTATGAGGATCCCATCCTGTTTCTCTAAGCCTAATCTTAGCTTTCACACAATCCTTGCAGTCATTTCTATAGCTAATGTAGGTGCCACCACCTTTACACTTATCTTCTCGTTTATAGAAGTCGTCTATAGCTTTGACAATACCACAAGTTCTGCAAACTTTATAGCCTCTTTCGATAGCCTCTTTAATTGCTTTTTTCATTGTTGTTACCATTTCGAGTACGCTTGTACCCTACGTATTTCTACTAGTCGTTGAACCTTCTATCCTTTCGGTATAGCTTGGCTGCTGATTCCCATTCTACAGGGTTCCAGCAATTAAATAACTTTTAGCACAGCAAGAGATTTTCAACCGTGCGGAATAGTACGAACAATCTGTTTGTCCATCATGACAGACGTTCTCGTGAAAGCCGTAAGGACTTCACCAGAGAAGATCTTCATGAACAGCTCATCACGATCACCAGCGCTCAGATTCTGACCAGGATTAGAAATAGAATTAGCGGTTAACGCAGCCATTTTATTATATTCTTATTGTAGTTATATTATTGTTATTAGGAAATGTTTTTATTATGGGTACGTTACAACTGAGTATAGTACATCTTCATTTCGATAGCTCTAGTGTAACTGGGGTCAGCACCATAGCGGGGGTCACTCATAGCCTCCACTACTTCCTGCTTACTTGAGAAGCCCTTATAGCCACCCGTAGTAACCCCACCACCCATAATAGTAGGATTACGTGTTCCTTGCTTAGCAATCATCTTAGCTTTCATACCCTCAAACATAAGAGTAACAGCTTCAAGATTGTTGTTGTCAATAGCTCGATTAAAGGAACTCAGAACCTTATTAGAGAGGTTTCCTTGTGCCCACTCAATAACCTTGTTGTACGCCTGTTCTCCGCCTGCTGAATTATAGACAGCATTAGTGAACTCACTCTCAAGGTTCTGTCGTGATTCAATGAAACCCTCAATGACCTCTGAAGGATAACCTGCCTGAGCAAGGTCAGCCATAGTCTTACTAGACAAGGCACCATACTCATTGTATTCCTTAATGGCCTGATTGAAGTCCACACCTTTAGCCTTAAGATCCTTACCAAGGGCATCTAAGGTTTTCGTGTGCTTATCAATCTTTACATTAAGGTCACCCTCAGGTTCCCCCTGTTGTGGTTCTGCCTGAGGTTCACCCTGATGTTCGCCTTCAGAAGGCTCACCCATAGGGACAGCATCATTACTGCCGCCATCCTTAAGCATACCTGTAGCTTCATCACCATCAAGGGTAAGCTGCTGAGTACCTGAGATCATAATATCGACACCATTGTCGACACTAAGACCATCACTATTCAAGTTTGTTGTTTCTTCGCTCACCTGTTACACCCCCTGTTCCTGTTGAGCTTTGTTGTTATCTACTGCCATCTGAGCCTGAGCATCAATACCCTGCTGGGCAGCATACTGTTCCATCATTGCCTGCTGTTCCTTAGCAACCTGTTCAGGAGACTTAACGAGACCCGTAGCATCAATCTGAGCACTCGTGAAGATACGCATAGCTAAGTTCTGCTGATTGATCATCTGCATGATATCAGGGAACTGAGCAAGTACCTGAAGTGCCTGAGACAAGTTAGCAAAGTCATGACCACGACCCAAGGCATCAACACCAGTGATGACCGTAGGTTCAATCGTAGCGAACTGCTCAGAGATAGTCGGAAGGCTGCCATTAGACTGCATCTGATTGAAGATACAGGACACTAAAGGCAACTGAAGTTCCTGAGACAGGAGACTATAGACACCCCCTAAGGTATCCTCAAGTTCCTGAGCAATATATCTGATCTCCTCTGCTGTCACTCTATCTCTTGTGATTTGAGCAGTAGTGCTAGACAACATGAAGCAATAAGACAATCTCTGTTCTATACCCTGAGATACCGCATAGCAGCCCTGAAGGTCAGTCTGTTTGTTTGTCTGCATTGCAACAATATCGTCCTGTCGACCTCTTACGAAAGCCCCATTCTCAGCTTTAGTTAGAGCCTTAATGTTAGTCTGACATGAAGGAGACACTAGGTACAATACCTTAGCACAAATCATAGCCATATCGTTAATGGCATGCTGAAGGTTCTCTAAAGAGATCAAGTCACCAAGGTAATCTTCAACAAAGGATCGACCATAGGATTCCCCATCTTTCTTAGTGAATCTCACAGGGATCCAAGGACATTTGCCATAGGGATACGTCTGTTCTGATCCGGGGATAATGGTATTATTTACTTCCTGATAGGATTCCCAAGTGGATCCCTCTAAGGTATCCCCACGGACAAGATAGGTATGAGTGTAGATGTTAACCTTCTCAGAACGATTAACCTCATTACCTGCATTGCCTAAGAGACTTAAGATACTCGGAGGGATAGTCCCCTGAGCTAAAGTGTCTCTAGCGACAATCTGAAGTACATTGCCAATAGCATCTCTTTCAACTACGAAGTTTCTGAGAGTATAGCACTTCATGCCACCCTCTAGAGGAGGCAGAAAGAGCAACGCATTGCCAGCAATCAGGAGCTGCTTAATGCACTCAAAGAGAGTAGGTCTAAGACCATTGTGCTCCATGTACTTCACCATAGCAGCCTCCATCATAGACAAGCCGTACTCTATGGTATCCTTAACCTGATCGTTGCCAGATGCCTGTAGTGCCTCATTAGATGCAGTATCTAACCCAAGTCTAAAGAAAGGCTGACCCGGGGGAAGCAAAGATAACAACAACTTAGACGCTAAGTTATTGAGACCTCTAGCCCCAATAGAATTATAAGGTGTCGTATAGGCAGTGCCACCATCGTCAGATTCCTTAGGGAACAACTGAGGGATAGTATAGGTAGCATTCTTCTCTGCTCTCTGGGTATACTGATCTCTGTCCGTAGACAATCTTTCGTATACCTTTTGTGCACCTTCAGCAGTTTGATTATCTAGTTTAGTTTCTGCCATTATTACACAATATTACGTCCCGTACCACCGGCACCACTAATGTTAACCTTAAGACTGCTCTTACGTTTCTTAGAGGTTGTCGACTGGGTGGTAGTAGAGACAGCTTTAGATCCCTTAGAGGAATCATAGGTCTCATTAGCACCTGTACCACCACTGTTCATGATACTCTCACCAACCTGAGGGTTGCTAGGGGGGTTAACTGCAGTAGTGGCCTTAGTATCATCGTAACCCTCAGTACCAACCGAAGTGTCTACAGTGGGAGTAGTCTCAGTAACCTCTTCATTTTTCTTAACAGGAGTAATCGTACCGGTAGATGTTTTCTTACCACCTCTTGGCTTACCGATATGATGATTACGATCCTGCCAAGATGAATCTCCACGTCCCATTAGACAATATTCCTTCCGCTAGATGGACCAATCATGTTAACCTTAAGAGACTTCTTGCCTCTCTTCTTTCCTTTAGTTAACTGTTGCTTCTCTGATTCTGATTCAGTAGTGTTAGTCGTATCTGCATTCACAAACCCTAACTCAGGAGCAGGAACAGTCTCTTCAGTAGTCGATTGACCAGAGTTACTGTGGCCACCAATAAGGCCACCAGTGGAGACCTTAACTACTTTCTTAAAGGCTTTACTGATTTTACTGAATATGCCCATTAATATCCTCTTTACTTAAATAATAGCAATTATAAATATGGAATCCTTTAGAGACATAACTATTCTTTAACATAGGAGCACACCAATCATTGACACTCCCAGTTTGAATATAGTCACACTCATCATTCTTTAGACAATCAATTAAATAATCAGACAACGCTCTAGCAATGCCTGCTCCTCTTTTAAAAGATACAGTCCATTCTTCATTAAGGATTCTTTGCTTATCAGAATACCAAGGGTAACCATAGGATAACAAACAGCATCCCACTAGTTCATCTGCAGATTGACTATAGAAACCAATAATACGATAATCATATTGGTTATTATTCAATACTACATCTTTAACAAAAGACCTAATATAGTCTTTATCTAAGTTTCTTATGAAGGATAAATTATTAGGATTATCTATAATAGATTCCATACATTTATCTAGAACCTCCATAGCTGCCTTTAAGTCTACAATAGGTTTAACATAAAGTTTACCTATAGACCCCCTATAGTCCCCCATAGTATTCGTCATCCTTTTTTAATTTTTTACATTACGTTAGTGCCTACACCCTTAGCTTTGTCTAAGGATACCTTAAGACCTTTCTTACCCTTACGAGCCTTCTGTTCTTCAGTCTCCTGAGCACCAAGCTCCGGTTCCTGAGGTTCAACTACAGGGTTGTCTAAGGCAGGCGCCTGAACTTTCACTTCAGGTGTCTTAGGCTTTGAAAACAGTGCACCGATTTTAATCACCTATATGGTTTTGTTCATTGAACTTATTTTCAAGGAAGTCAAGTACATCCTGTACACCACCACAGTAATCAATGGTAGGCTTATAGCGGATCATCTTGCGTACATCAAAGATCTTCTGAAGTCCCTCCAACAAGTCTTTCGGGACAGCCGGAAAGTTGTCGAAGAGGGGTTCATCAGGATCACTTTTAGTGGTATCTTTGATATCAATTTCCATAGATTCGTCTTTCACGGTTATCTATCTCCTAGTGTGGTGAATTTATTCTCAACTATTAGTTGTCTTTATAGGGGTGATTTTATCAGGTGTCCAAAGGGTATCTTTAGTGTCCCCTTGGCGAAGAATATAGGCCATTCTAGCTTGCAGCAAAGCATCCTCTTCAGTAAGGCCAGCTTTCTTGTAGGTATTAACTACAGTCTCCCATAGTTTGTCCTGAGGAACACCCTTAAGGATCCTCTCTGCTCTTACTGCTCCAATACCGGGGCAACCTTTATAGCCATCAGCAGTGTCTCCTACTAGTGTCTGAAACATATGCCAATAGTTAGCTTTATCTTCGTCAAGCCAATAGATTTGATCTTCATTTACTCTATAGAAATGAGTAGGAAGAGTTTTGAAATCCTTATCCATTGACACAATTAAGGTTGTATCAGGGGTACTATTAATACCTATTACATCATCAGCTTCTAGAGATTCACTAGATTTAGATTCATAGTTATTTCTGATCCAATCCACTAATCCATAGTAGCAAGTAGGCTTTCTTTTATCAAGCCTATTGTTTTTATAATCAGGCATTAAGTGCTTCCTAAAGTTATCATTAGGATCACTAAAGACAAACGAATAGTCATTCATTTCGACATTGTGGTTTGTCTTTAGTGTATCTTTAATACCCACAATAATATCTTCAAATTGATCTATTGCATCATCCAAATAGGCATGACAAGTATATAGACCATCCCCCCAATAGATATCCTTTTGGACAGCAGAAGATGCTTTATAGGCCAATAGATCTCCGTCTATCAGCCCAATGTATTCTTTAGTAGCGCTCATAGGATGATGCAAGCTCAGCTCCAGAACGAGTAAGCAGCCATCGATTGCCTGCCTGTCGAATGTACTTATTGATTGACGTAATGTGACCTCGGGAGGCCATCTCAGCAATCATTCGTGCATTGTATCGACAATAGTCTGACTGAAGTTTAGGATGGACTTCACCAATGTAAGCAAGAGCACTGCAGTAGTTACTCATCTCAGCGTTACGCTTGTGAACAATAATCTCCCCAGTACTCTTCTCTTCTGTATAGAAATACTTAGGCATCTTCATAACTACCCTCCTCCTCTGTAGTGGTATCTGAAGTCACACTGTAACCGAGCTTCATAAGGAGGTCATGAATGATCTCTTCAGGAGCCCAATCCTTCCAAGTTTCAGGTTCCGGCTCATAGTTAAGCACAGTCTCACCATTAAGAGTGACTACAGCACCATAAGCAGGGACATTGCCATACTCATCATGCTTAACCTTCCACTTCCACATAATATGGATGTGATCAATGCTGCCCTTAGGAGCCTTATAGTCACGCAGCAGTGCTGCCTTAGTTTCTTTAGTCATACCAGTGTTTTCCATAGTAGTAATTAATGACAAGCTGCCCAGTTACAGCCAATCTTTCCTTCAGTATCAAGTTGACATTTAAAATTAAAGAATGCCTGAGTTTGTCTCATGGATTCCTGAGCAATCCTACAGCAATCTTCAGCGATTTCCTTAGTGCGACAAGCTATCTGACACTCATCATGAATCCATGCCACCATAGCAAAGTCACCATCCCAGCCGTGCTTATAGCCAGCCTTACGCATATTCTCTTCTACAAGACACACCCATTTCTTACAAACGAGAGCACCTGCAGATTGCAATAGAGTATTCAAAGCTGAGTGTTCAGAGCGTACATAGATAACACGTTTGTCCAAACCCAAGACACAATGGGTGATCTCAAGCTGAGGACTATCAGGATGATACCGCTTACGCCACTTCACTTTATGAGTACCCCCTACCCACTCTGAAGAGGAGACAAGACTATGAGAGATATCCTCTACTAGATCTTTATAAGCAGGAATAGCCTTAAAGAACTTCTCTTTAAGTGCCTTACCTGCCCTAGCGTCTCCCCCGATAACCTCACCAAGCTTAGCGTCTCCTCCTCCGTACATCATGCAGTAGATCATAGTTTTCGCTTGGTCACGTGTAGCAAGCCCTGCCATCTTTTGGTTATGCGTATGGATATCCCCTGAGAGGATTTCATTTACATATGCACCATTATCATATGGGGATAGGAAATGCCCAAGGCAACGCAGCTCAAGACCAGAAGCATCAATACCAGCCTCATACCATCCTTGTGGAACAGTAAATAATTCTCTGCATAATTTCCCATACGGAGATCTGTTCGCGGGAACTTGAGCAACATTAGGATAGCTATGAGTTGCACGGCCAGTGACAGCCCCATTAGGGTTAACGGAGCCATGAATACGCCATAGGTGATCATTAGGATCCTCCTTCATTAGCTTTAGCCACGCATTACTGCCTTCAGCAAGCTGACCAATACGTTTGTTTAACATGAGAAGCTCTAGGATCTTGCTAGTCATAGGAATATCTTTAGCAGTCTTTAGAGTTTCTTCATCAACCTTAGGCAACCCTGTATCAGTCACCTCCTGAGGCTCCCATCCTTGTTCAATGAGAACCTTAGCAATCTGTTGTCGACTATTGGGATTAAAGGTTTCATAAACAGGATACTGTACACCTGCTTTAATACCTTTCTTAGCGTTGTCTCTCTTGTAGGTCTTATAGCCAGTCAATAGAGGAGGGACACTATCTTGCAGCTCTTTAGTCAACTCATCTCTGCGTCCCGCAAGCTCACTATAGAGAACTACAGCTTTATCTCTATTAAAGACAAAACCATTACGCTCCTGCTTAGCCATCACCCATGCGATATCATGCTCAAGCTGTACGGCCTCCCAAGGGTAACCTTTGCCTAAGAGCTTATCAAAAAGCATCTTAGTAACAACTACGTCCTGATAGTTGTACTGATACATCTCTTCTGAGAAGCTGTCCCAAGCCTCCTCCTGTTCCCCATAGGTGCCCTTTAGTTCACGCATACGATAGCCATAGGCTTTCAATGAATGGGAACCAAAGAGATCCTTGGGAAGCCTCCCAGAACGAATTAAGCCCATATCGAGATCTTTAATGTTGCTCCAAACTAGACGAGCAAAGACAAGTGTATCGATAACACAATCCCGAGGATCAAATACAAAGTCTTTACCTGATAGTCGCTTAAGACAAGGGACATCGTACTTGATACCATTGTGAAATACCAAGTTATAACCGCTAGTACCATATACATTAAGAGCATCAATGTATTCATCGAGATCCTTATATCCTTTGTACTCCTGAGAGGCACTATCGTAGATCCATGCACACCAGAATTTAGTTACGGTATCCAATAGTCCATTGGTTTCGATATCAGTAATGATATGTTTGTCGTATAGTTGAAGC
>ERZ506291.14-NODE-14-length-126993-cov-7.33104_pt1 | contig 126993 bp, 125 predicted proteins | sample MGYA00514013_ERZ506291 | MGnify/ENA metagenome assembly ERZ506291 | reverse complement strand
AGTTATATAAACAGGGAAAGCTGGACATGGAGAAGAAAAAACAAGTGGAAGCGGAGATCGAAAAACAGGATGCGATCAGTGAATTTCTCTATGAAGAGGGAGATATACCTGATTTTTCTGATCTGGAGAATGGGGAAGACTGCTTTAATAATCTGGATGACAAAAATCAAAAGGCAGAATGGCAGGATAGTAAAATTGATGGCAATATAGAGAAACGACAGGGAAATCTGCAAAGTAAACGGGAAGATGACTTTAATGAGCAGTTCATGAAGGAAATCCGGCACTCTATCCGCAAGGCTTTTATCAAAATGGGAACAATTGTAGGGGCTGTTGTTTTGATATTTGTGCTCTGCGCAGTCTTTATCCTTCCGAAAGCAGTCTCAAAATTTTATTACGATCCAAACGAAGCAGCAGGAGCGTATGAAGGAATGACGACGACCAGAATGTCGCTGGATCTTTCCGTATATTCGGAATTGTATCTGCCGGGAAATTACCGTGATCAGGTAAATGCAGTTTCCAGAGGCTATGGCGAATACGATATCGTTATCCCGCAGACTTACACATGGACGGGAAAATTTACTTCCGTCAGCGGCCGACTGGTGCGAGGCAAACTTACTTTGTATGATAACAATATTTTGAGCCGTCCGGCGCTGATGTTTTACCTTCCGGGAGATGAGAATGCATGGGAAGCATGGGAGACAGATGAGAACGGAAAGGAAACAAAAGTGGATACAGAGGCTCGCAAACAGGAGAGTATTCAGTATTCAAAAGAAGAAATTTCCGGATACAACGATAATGACTGGTACACGGCATATGTTTCCATAAACGAACTTATGGACTACAAAGATTTTATCGACTGGTTTGAAAAACTTTCTGATAAAAAAGATCTGGAGTGGGGAAATCTCTGGTGTGCGGTTCACACAGAAGAAGAGGACGGATACTGCAGCGAGCCAAACATTGGTTTTTGTCCGTATGCATCTGGTTCAGGCATGAGCTGGGACAAAGAAAAATATCCGTATCTGTCGCTTCTGGATAACGCAGATGCTTATAATGAGGCAGAGGTGACGGATGCAGATGCCATGCAGATACATTTTACCAGTATGCTTTCCTATATGCAGGATCATGATGACATCCTTTCCATGATGGGGCAGTCAACTGATTATCAGGAAGACTATCAGAATATGATTGATTATGTAAAGAAAAACGGTCTGAAGATCCACGGATTTGCAATCAGTACAAAGAAGAAGACTCTTCTTGAATTATATAAGGAAGATGTGGTATCTTATATTCAGACAACACCACAAAATTAGAGAAGAAATGCAGACATATACGTTGGTGCGTGTCTGCATTTCTGCATTTTAAGAGAAATAAGATGCAGAATACTTCATTTTTGTGGCTACCAGCGAAGATGTTTACAATAAGGGAGGGCGACACCATGGGAATTACAGAAATGTTGGATGAATTGAAAAGCAAAGCACGTCGTGACAAGAAGCTTCGGGCAGAACTTCTGGAAACAAGGAAAGATGCACAGCCTCTCAGCGCATTTTGTCGGAAATGCAGAGAACTGGGATATGAGATTTACGATATGGATCTGCTCACTGCAGGTGAAGAATTTTATGCTACGATGCGCAGGAGCACCAATGGCGGTGGCGAGAACTCACCAATGCTTGAAGGCGAGGATGATTTTTACGAATTATTCTTTGCAGGACTGGAGTAAATTATGAATATATGTATCTATGGCGCTTCCAGTGCGCAGCTGGAGCAGATTTATTATGACAAAACAGAAGAACTAGGAAAAATGATGGCGAAGCGTGGACACGGGCTGGTGTTTGGCGGCGGCGCGACAGGAATGATGGGATCAGCGGCGCGAGGTGTGGATGTCGAAGGCGGTTATATCCTTGGTATTGCACCACGATTTTTTGATAAACCGGGTGTTCTGTATCAGAACTGCAGTGAATTTATTTTTACAGATACCATGCGCGAGCGCAAAAAACTTCTCGAGGAGCGCTCTGATGCAACAATCGTTACACCAGGCGGAATCGGAACCTATGAAGAATTTTTTGAGATCCTGACGCTTAAAAGTCTGCACAGACTGGATCGCCCGATCGTTCTCTACAATATCAATGGCTACTATGACGGAATGGAAGTTCTGCTGCGCCATACGGCTGATGAGAAATTCATGGATCCGTCCAATCTGAAACTCTGTGAATTTATGGATGATCCGGAGCAGATCTTGTCTTACATAGAAAATTACAGGTAACCGGTTAATGGGGATGAAAAAGAATACAACAGAAAGCAGGTAAAAAATGATCTGGAAAGAGCTAAACGACAATTTGGTTTTTTATAATTTAAAGGCATCCGACAATATAGAGGTACTGCAGCTCATGGGAGATGCCATGATACAGGAAGGGTATGGAGAAGAAGGGTTCACAGAGGCTGTTCTGAAAAGAGAAAAGGATTATCCGACAGGTCTGGATGTGAACGGGATTGGAGTGGCAATTCCACATACAGACGCAGAACATGTAAAAAAAGAAGGTCTTTCAATTGCAGTGCTGAATCCGCCAATTGAATTTGATGCAATGGGGGAGGAAGACTGCCGGATTCCGGTGAAAATCGTGATCATGTTTACTGTGGCCGGAAAAGATAAGCATATTGACCGACTGCTGCAGGTCCTTGATATGATCAAGGATGAAGAAATCCTGCAAGGACTGCTTGATGCGAAGAATAAAAAAGAAATCCGAACAGTAATACAAAAAAGAGAGAAGTCAGATATAAACTGACTGCATTAAATTTTACTTACCGAAGAGAGAGATTATTATGAAAAATCCGTTACATTATCAATTATCTGAATACGACTGTGGACCGACTTCCATGATGAATGCGCTTGCCTATCTGTTCGAGCGGGAGGAGATCCCTCCGGAGGCAGTCCGAAATACGATGCTTTACTGTCTGGACTGCCACAGCAAAGAAGGAATACCAGGCAAAAGAGGCACTTCCAGAGCAGCGATGATGTTCCTCAGCAATTGGCTGAACGAATACGGAGACCTCGGCATCATGTCTGTGAGCAGTGAATATCTGTCAGGACGAAGCGTGTACATAGATGGAGAAAGTCGTATCAATCATGCGCTGAATCATGGGGGTGTGGCGGTAGTGCGTCTGTATCTTGAGGAAGAGCATTATGTTTTGATGACTGGAATACAGAATAAAAATATTCTTCTTTTCGATCCGTATTACTGGGATAAACCATATGAACAGAAAGATATTCTGATGGATGATAAACATCCTAAGGAATACAACCGCATAGTGCCGTTTAAGTACTTTAATCAGGAAAACAAAGAAACAATATACGCTCTCGGCCCGGTGGAGGAACGTGAGGCAGTTCTGATATTCAACGAAAAGACGAAGACCGTACCAGAGGAAGTAATCGAGTACTTTATCTGAGGAATAAAAAAGGATTTCCGAATCTATGGAGATGTGAATGAACCATAGAACGGGAATCCTTTTTAGGTTATTGACAAATTATTTATTTACCTGCAGCAACTGCGGTCTGACGTACATTTGGAATGGAAATCAGGATCGGGTAAAGGATACAGGAAATAACAAGTCCGCCGACACCCTGAATGATGTTTGCGGGGATGCTGGCAGCTGCGCCTGCTCCGTAGATGAAGAATTCACATACGAAATATCCGCCTGCAACGAGGATGATGTCTGCAACACCGCCAAGAATGACTGCAATGTAGCGGCTCTTCTGGTTTTTACCGACTTTCTGATAAAGAAGTCCGGCAGCAAGTGCAACAAGACCTTTTATCACGAAAGTGATCGGAACATAAATGAAATATCCGCCGATCAGGTCAGAAAGTGCAGATCCGATACCGCCTGCAAGGAAGCCCCAGACCGGTCCGAGAATTACACCGGAGAGGATCACGATAGCGTCCCCCGGGTGAATGTATCCGCTGGTTCCCGGAGTAGGGATGCGGATGGACATGGTTGCCACGCAGGAAAGTGCAGCAAACAAAGCTGCGAGAATTAATTTTTTCAGATTGTTATTCATAGTAAATGCGCCTCTTTTCTATTGGTGTAAATTCTATTTCATGCTGTCGCAGAAGAGTTTTTCCATGCTTGCTTTAAGTGGAACACCAAGTCTGGCGAGCGTTCCGTCCAGAGCTGCAAAGACTTCACGAACATTGTAGTAATCAGAATTGTTTCCCATATGTCCGATGCGGATGACTTTGCCTGCAAGTACATCAAAAGAACCTGCAAGCATGATGTTGTAGTCATTTTTGACACCATCAAGGATTGCTTTGGCGGTGGTTCCTTCCGGGACTTCAAATACAGTAACAGTGTTGGAAAAACCACTCTTAAGATAAAGGTTCAGGCCGGCACCGGTGATTGCTTTGCGGGAAGCTTCGGCGATTTTTTCATGTCGTGTCAGGATGTCCGGGTCGGCTGCAATGTTGTCAATCGCGGCACGGAGTCCGTAGATATCACTGATCGGCATGGTGTACGGGAACCATTTTTCTTCATAATAATGTGCAAAAGTTGTCAGGTTTGCGTAGAAAGATGCAATTGGTGTCTTACGGTCTGCCATGGCTTTTTTTGCATCATTACTGATCACTACGAAGGTAAGTCCCGGAGGTGCGGAAACGACTTTCTGGGAACCGCCGCACATAATGTCAATCTGCCAGTCGGAGATACGCATCGGTTCGCCGAAAGAAGCAGATACGGAATCGACAACTGTCATGATGCCGTATTTCTTAAGAAGCGGACAGATTGCGGAAACATCGTTCAGCATACCGCTTGGTGTATCTCCGTGGACAACGGTTGCGTATTTGTAATTGTGATGTTCTTTGAGGAAGTTTTCGAGTTCCTGTACGTCAAGGGTTTCACGGTAATCTCTGGAGTAGAGTTCCGGACATCCGCCGTACATGGAAACAAAATCTGCGAATCCTTTGCCGTAGATGCCGTTGTCCAGAATGAGGACACGGTCACCTGGTTCGGTCATGGACGCACAGGCGGCTTCCAGTCCGAGGATTCCCTCTCCGCCGAGGATGAGTGTTTCGTTGTCGGTGTGGAGAAGGCGGCTGATCTCTTCGCAGGTTTCCTTATAAAATTCTACGAAGTTTTCGTCAAGATCAGGGTTGGTACATTCTCTGCTGCGGGCGAGACGCACGTTTTCGGCAACCTGTGTCGGGCCCGGTGTCATAATTTTATACATAAGATCAAGTCCTTTTTCTTATTATTTTTTTAATCCGGTGTAACTGTTCAGTACCTTCACAGTTACGAGCCAAAATGCATTCCAGATCACCTTTGGTGATGGCATTTTGACTTGTATGTCTCGGGATTTTGACATATACATGTCAAAACACCTCGCGGGATATTACTTAAATTTACGTAAACCGACTCTTTTAGCAGCAACGTTCAGAGGTGCGATTACAACAAGTGTGATGACTGCTGCAACACCAATCTGTACGAGGTTTCCCGGAATGGAAGCAACCGGTGCAAGCGGATTACCGTAGATTACGACTTCCGCGATGTAGTATCCTGCAACTTTGATCACGCAGGCTGCGATGAGTGCGATCACATACCATTTGAAGTTCTGGTGTTGTTCGTCTTCGGTAAGTCTGCCTACGGTGAAACCCATGAGAGCAACGATTACAAAAGTAAATGGAGCCCATAAAGTCCAACCGGAAAGCAGGTCAAACAGTCCCATTCCGACACCACCTGCGATCGCGCCGGTCTTTTTGCCGAAGATAATGGCGCCGATGAAAAGCGGAACATTGCCGAGATGGATAAGTCCTCCGTTGGCTGCAATCGGAAGACGGACGTTGATGAATGCTGTAAAGATGTAAGTAAGAGCTACAAAGATAGCGGTCACGGTAAGAAACTGAACGGAAGAAGTAACCTCGCGCTCAGCAGCTGCTGTCTGTACGTTTGTGTTTGACATGATAATTGTTCCTTTCCCGGAAGGTAAGAGTGTTTAAAGTGTTTTACTGCATATTGGGGCAGTAATAAAACTTACTTAACCTTCCTTTTTCCTATGCTTTTTTGATTGGGTATACTTTACAATAGAACTGTGTATTAATAAAGAGGCAATTTAAAGAAAAAATAAGGGGACAGTTTGCGGCGACCAAATGTGAATGACTCTGTTGGTATTTGTACTTGTTTAGACCATCTATTTTCGGTGTACTTTTTGACTACCAGGATACTTGCTTTTATTTAGACCATCTTTTTTCGACGGATTTATTGACTTTCGGGGTACTTACTTCTATTTAAACCATCTGTTTTACTCGGATTTTGTGGACTTTGTTTGTACTTACTGTTGCTGGAGTCATTGGTAGCCTGAGAATTTGTGGATTTGTTCTGGATTTGCTTTTTTGGTGGTCATTTTTGACACGAAAATTTGTTGGTTTAATTTGCATTTGGTTGTTTTGGAGTCATTGATAGACTGTGGATTTATAGTTGAGATGAACAGGACGACATGGTATGATAATCTAAGATCAAAACAGATTTTTACACAAAATGAAAATATGAAACAGATTACGGAGGAAAAGCGTGAAAAAAATATTGTCTCCGATGGAAAAAATTCGATTTCCGGAAAGTGAAGAGCTTCCGGAGGGAGTGAAAGAAATCGACGTAAAGGACACATTCGGATATTGTACCGAACTTTATCCGGATGTTGAATACGCAGAGCACAGTGGCAGGAAGCTGCATCTTCAGATCATGGCACCGCTCGTTTATGGAAAAGATCTAAAATGGCCGCTGATCGTATATGTACAGGGATCTTCCTGGCATAAGCAGAAATTGTTTCAGAGTCTTCCGACACTGGTCAGGATGTGCGAAAGAGGATATGCCGTGGCGATTGTGGAGCACAGAGAAAGCGAGCTGGCACCATTTCCCGCTCAGGTGATAGACACCAAAGCTGCAATTCGTTTTTTGAGGATGAATGGAGCACATTATGGAATCAATGTGAGCAAAGTGGTACTCTGGGGCGATTCAAGCGGGGCACATACAGCGCTGATGGCTGGAATTACCGGAGATGCGGAGTATCTTCCGGAAAAATATCCACAGACAACAACAGAAGTGGACTGCATCATAGACTGGTTTGGGCCGACAGATCTTATGGCAGCATCACAGTATCCGTCTGCAATCGATCATGATTCAGCCAAAAGTCCGTCAGGAGTACTGATTGGCGGAAAAACACTTCATGATCATCCGGAGGATGCTTATCCGGCAAATCCTGTGGTGCATTTGCACAGCAATCGAAAAACACCGCCTGTTCTTATTATGCATGGTGGCAGTGACCCACTGGTTCCGTTTAATCAGTCCTGTATTTTATATGAGGCTTTAAAACGGATGGATAAGGAAGTGGAGTTTGTCAAGCTCAGGAATGCCGGACATGGATGGGGTGGTTTTATGAGTGAGGCGGCACTGGATATAGTAGAAGAATTTATAAAGAAGAAAATTAATTAAAAATACAGGGAGAACGAAATGGAACAGGAAACACAGACACCACACAAACGAAGAGTACGATATAAGGGAAAATATCCGCGCAAATTTGAGGAAAAATATAAAGAGCTGAATCCGGAGAAATATAAGGATACGATCGAACATGTCATCAGTAAGGGCAATACTCCGGCAGGAATGCATATTTCCATCATGGTAAAGGAAATCCTTGATTTCCTGAAGATCCAGCCGGGCGAGACAGGATTTGATGCGACACTTGGCTATGGCGGACATACAAAAGCAATGATGGAATGCCTGCATGGTGAAGGCCATATGTATGCAACAGATGTGGATCCGGAGGAATCTGCAAAGACCCGTAAGCGTCTGGCAGAGCAGGGCTTTGGAGAGGACATTCTGACGGTTAAACTTCAGAATTTCTGTACGATCGATGAGATTGCAAAAGAAGCCGGTGGATTTGATTTTATTCTTGCAGATCTTGGGGTATCGTCCATGCAGATTGACAATCCGAAGCGTGGTTTTTCTTTCCGCGCAGACGGACCGCTTGATCTTCGACTGAATCAGGAAAAGGGAATCAGCGCGGCAGAGAGACTTGATACGATCAGCAGAGATGAACTTGCCGGAATGCTTTATGAAAATTCCGATGAGCCATATTGTGAGGAGATTGCAAAAGCAATTACAGACGAGATCCGCAGGGGAAATCGTGTGGATACTACGACAAAATTGCGTGAGATTATCGAGAAGACGCTTTCTTTTATTCCGGAAAAAGAACGTAAAGATACCGTCCGCAAGACCTGCCAGAGAGTATTCCAGGCGTTGCGTATCGATGTAAACCGCGAGTTTGAAGTTCTGTATGAATTTATGGAAAAACTGCCGGATGCTCTCAAACCGGGCGGACGTGTGGCAATCCTGACGTTCCATTCAGGAGAAGACAAGCTTGTAAAGAAAGCACTTAAGGCTGGCTATAAAGCAGGAATCTATTCCGACTATGCCAAAGATGTGATTCGCCCTTCCGCGCAGGAATGTGCCCAGAACGGCAGAGCCAGATCCACAAAAATGCGCTGGGCGGTTAAAGCCTGAAGCATTCATGTCAAACAAAAATGAAGATTCTGTGAAGTGAATCAAAAGTATTGACAGTACAAAAAAGGATTATTACAATAAACCTATCATAAAGATATGTTAAACGAGACTGTTACAGTAGATAAACTATTGTGACAGTCTTTTGTTTTGACTTCATCAGAAAGGAAACAAAATGAAACATCAGAAAATATACGTTAATGGAATGACCTGTATTAACTGTCAGAACAGCATTACATCCACACTGCAGCAGACCAGTGGAATCACAGAAGCTTCCGTCAGCTATGAGACAGGAACTGCTGAAATAACATATGATCCGAAAAAAATCAGTATGGAGCAGATCATAGCGAGGATTAATAGTCTGGGCTACAGCGCCTCCACTCAGAACACATCAAAAAAAGAAAACATAATCCGGGCAGTACGTGAAATTGCAATCATCGCAGTAATATTTTTCCTTTTGCAGCGTTTGGGAATTCTGAACCGTCTGGCACCAGGAAAGCTTGCGGACAGTGAGATGGGATATGGAGCATTGTTTGTGATTGGACTGATCACTTCCGTACACTGTATAGCCATGTGCGGCGGAATTAATTTATCACAGACCTTATCGCGGGAAAAAAATGAGTCAATGTTCCGCAATTCGCTGGAATACAACATGGGACGTGTGATTTCTTATTCCGTGATCGGAGGTATACTGGGTGCTATTGGAGGGCTGGCAGGAATCGGAGCCGGCATTCAGACTTCAACCTTCTTCCAGGGAATGCTGAAGTTATTTGCCGGAATCATTATGGTAGTTATGGGAATAAACATGCTGGGAATTTTTCCGGGTCTTCGAAAACTGAAATTAAGTATTCCGAACTTTGGCAGAAATATAATTACAAGACCAGCAGGAGAAAACAAAACTTCATTTATAATCGGACTCTGCAACGGATTTATGCCGTGTGGCCCATTACAGTCCATGCAGATCGTTGCGCTGGCTTCGGGAAGCTATCTGACAGGGGCGGTGTCTATGTTTTGTTTTAGCCTGGGTACGGTTCCACTGATGCTTGGATTTGGTTCTGCAGTGTCAATACTAGGCAAAAAATTTACAAGACAGGTGCTGAAAGCAGGCGCGATTCTGGTGGTTGTCATGGGACTTTCCATGATAGTACAGGGCGGTACGCTGTCAGGTATAAGTAGTAAAACTAGTGAGACATTAATGACAGAAAACACAAATGCGAGTACAGAAAATATAAACCCGCCAAAAACAAATTCAGAGAGTGCGATTGCAGACAACGCAGCAGGAGATGAAGATCAAAGCAACGAGTCAGGTCCAAACAGCACTACTGACACAAACGGCATCCAGTATGTAACAAGCACTCTGCAGGCGGGAAGTTATCCGGACATTACGGTAAAAGCAGGGGAGCCTGTAGAATGGACGATCGATGCACCGGACGGAAGCATCAATGGATGTAACTATTCGATCATACAGCAGGATCTGGGCATTCAGTACAGCTTCAATCCGGGAGAGAATGTGATCGAATTTACCCCGACAGAAACAGGCACATATACCTATACCTGCTGGATGGGAATGATCACAGGAAAAATTCATGTGGAAAGTTGAGAAATAGATTATGAAAAAGTAATTGCAGCGGGGATCAGAAGACAAACATAAGGATGTTCTTTTGGGTAGAAAATATTATACAGAAATGCTATACTTGAAAAAATCAGGCATTATGCGGGAAATTAGATATGAGCGAGGAGATAGAAAGCATAGTGTTATTATCCTTGTCTGTGCTATACTGAAAATATTTTATTTTACTACAAAAACCCAACTCACAGGAGAATATACATGAACAATTTATTATACCAGATCCACCGCCCGGGCGCCTCTGCATTTACGCACAGCGGGAAATTTCATGCAGATGATGTTTTTTCGGCGGCATTATTATTATATCTGAACCCGGAAATTATGATCACACGCGGCAATCGTGTACCGGAAGATTTTGACGGGATTGTATTTGATATCGGAAGAGGACAATACGATCATCACCAGAAAGACAGCAGGATCCGCGAAAATGGTATTCCGTACGCTGCATTTGGTCTTTTATGGGAAGAGCTTGGCGCAGACATCCTTGGGGAAGACCTTGCACAGAGATTTGATGAAGCCTTTGTGCAGCCACTTGACAACAATGACAATACAGGTGAAAAGAACGAGCTTGCCACACTGATAGGCAATTTCAATCCGACATGGGATGCAGAAGGAAGCAATGACGAAGCATTTTTTCAGGCGGTAAGTGTCGCAGGGATGATTCTGGAAAATAAATTCGAACGTTTCAGAGGAAATGAACGCGCGGACAAACGTGTAGAAGAAATCTATGCTCATCATGAACAGGCAGTGCATGACAGAGAAAAACACAGAGATGATGCACGTATTCTGATTCTTCCGGAATTTGTTCCGTGCCAGAAATTTCTCTCCGAAACGGAAATTGCATTTGTGATCTTTCCATCAAACAGAGGCGGCTATTGTATTCAGCCACAGAAAAAAGAATATTCCATGAACTATAAATGCAGCTTTCCGGTGGAGTGGCTTGGACTTGAAAATGAAGAACTGGCCGCAGTGACCGGATTAAAGTCAGCAGGCTTCTGCCACAAAGGCGGATTTCTTATGACGACGGGAGAGCTTGCCGATGCTGTGCAGGCATGCCATATCAGCATGGAACAGTTTCAGGAAAAACCGGTGATCGTAAACTTGGGCGGAACAGAAGAAGCAGATGAACTTCTCGTACAGTTACCGGGATTATCATCTGCAAAAGTGGCACATCTCGAGTTTACTGAGCTTCCGGAGCTTGAAATTCAGGGAATCTATGGTGAGGTTGCAATAGAGAAGCAGGAGTGGAAAAGCCTGATCAAAGAACAGATAAGGAAAATCCTGAAATACAAACCAGAGGCAGTTTTTGTGGGAGAAAATCTGTTCGCCGCATATCCGATCGTGCATTCACTTCGAAAAAAACACATACCGGTACTGACTCTGGTGCAAAAAGACGGGAAGAAGCTGATCGTGCGGATTCCGTCAGGATCATGAGGAAATATTAACGTATTCTCTTCTTGATCATCGGTCCGATGATCATGGCGATGATCATTTTTACCAGATCAGCTGGTATGAAAGGGATTACGCAGACTGCAAGGGCCGCTTTGAAAGTGTAATTTGCGACCAGGCAGAACCATATGGTTCCGAAAAGGTAACATATGATGGTTCCGACGATCATGCCGATAAGCTGGATCCATGGTTTACGGCAGTTGTCGATTACCAGTCCGGCAATGACTGCCATTACGATAAATCCGATGATATATCCGCCTGTAGGACCTGCCAGCTTGGATGGACCGCCTGTGAATCCGGAGAATACCGGGAGACCGACGAGACCGAGCAGAAGGTAGATCAGATAGCTGATGGTTCCTTTTTTCCATCCGAGAAGATACAGGGACAAATAGATTGCCAGATTAGTGAATGAGATCGGAACCGGTCCGATGGGGATGGACAATGGGGCAAGAATGCAGGTGACCGCTGCCATCAGTGCGGTCATGGTTATTTCGTAGGTTTTGCTGCGGGGTGCAGTAATGCTTTGTGTCTGGTTCATGTTAAAAATTCTCCTTCTAAAGTTTGGCGGTTATGCGGATTCAATTTCATAAGTAAATCCGGCATCTGTGATAGTTTTCAGAGTATCTTCGATTCCCTGACCGCCTTCTGTCAGATAACCTGAGGCAAAGATAGAGTCAACTACACTGAGCAGTTTCTTTTCTTCCCCTTTGAAATATACTTCTCTTCCGGCGGCACAGCGGATATCTGCTTTTGGCACGAGAAGTCTTGCAAGACAGAGGACTTTCATGCAGTATTCGGTAGTCAGAACGGAGATATCGGCATCTCCGAGCGGAGTTCCTTTAATCGGCAGGAGGAAGTTGATTGGCAGTGCTTCCGGCTGGATTTCGCGGAGTTCAAGAAGCATGTCAACTACATCTTCTTTACTTTCGCCCATGCCAATGATTCCGCCGCTGCAGATTTCGAATCCAAGTCCCTGCAGCATGTGGATATTCTGTACACGTTGCTCAAAAGTATGTGTACTGCAGATATTATGGTAATAAGAGCGGCTGCTGTTCAGATTGTGATTTATTCGGTCCAGGCCGGCTTCTTTGAGCATTCGGGCCTGTTTTTCTGTCAGAAAACCGATGGAGCAGCAGAGATGTGTTCCGTGTTCTTTCATCTTACGGATTCGGCGGGCAAGTTCTTCAATTTCTTTATCTGTAAATTTCATACCGCTCAGACCGATGCAGTGTCTGGATAAATGATAATCGTTTACAAAGTCATTATCCTGATACAGCTTATCTTCATCTACCCATTTGTATTTATCAATATCTGCGGTAGAGCGACATGACTGTGCGCAGTAAGCGCAATCCTGGGAACAGTTTCCGCTGCGGGCGTTAGTAAGAATATGAATGCTTACACGATTTCCCTTATATTGATATCGTAAACTCTTCGCGCGATCAATCAGCGCATCCAGTTCTTTGTCAGGAGTATTCAGGATGGCGATCGCATCCTCTCTGGAAAGAGCCGGTGTTTCTGTTTCATAAAATTCGGAACTCATAAATTTTCCTTTCATTTGTCACAGGCTCTCCCCACTGCCTTCTGGCAGGGGGAAAAGCCCTTTGATTTTTGCTACGGGTATCACTTTAACACATAAAAACATAAAATGTCAACCGGATAACAAAAATAGGTTTACAATTAGAAGCAAATTACGTAGAAATACAATTTTTTTTTAATTAGCACTCACCTATTGATAATGAAAGTAGTTAATGGGAAGAGAACTTTTGAATATGATGAACCAATAATTTATAAGCGTGTATAATTAAATGGGAAATGTATCTGTCAGTAGGGCTTATAAACGTAACTTACCTTTCGGAAGTGCCTGTTTTACAGGGATTTGGTTGTTACTGTTCACAGGTAACATTTGGTTTGATTCAGATGTCTATAGAAGATAAATTTTGTTTGACTTTTTAAAAAAGAGGAAATATAATTACAGTAAACGAGTAGCAAGTAAGCGTAAATCCAGTTTACCGGCTGCTCGTATTTATTTTGTAAAAATCTAATATTCGCCATGAAAAAGTGTGTAGCCAGTCAGCGTAAGTCCAGCTTATATGACGGGGTGCGCATTTTTTTGTGCCAAAAAAGAGAGGAGTTAAAACAAAATGGCAGAAAGCAACAAGATGAAGGATATGCCGGTAAATAAGCTGATGATCCAGATGGGAATTCCGATGATCTTATCCATGGCATTGCAGGCGGTCTATAACATTGTAGACAGTGCATTTGTAGGAAATATGAGAGTTGGCAGTGAAGCAGCACTAAATGCTTTGACACTGGTATTTCCGGTTCAGATGCTTATGGTGGCAGTGGGGATCGGAACCGGTGTAGGAACCAATGCACTTCTTGCAAGGACACTTGGACAGGGAAACAGTAAAAAAGCAGCAAAGGTAGCAGGGAACAGTCTGTTCCTGGGTGTGATCATTTATGTGGCCTGTTTACTGTTTGGTATCTTTGGAGTGAGAGCATACATTTCATCACAGACAGTAGATACTGAAGTACTTGAGATGGGAGTCAGCTATTTGCGGATATGCTGTGTGATCTCTTTTGGTATTATTTTCTTTTCTTTATGTGAAAAGTTACTTCAGGCAACAGGACGTTCTCTTTATTCTACGATCGGTCAGGTGGTCGGTGCGGTTGTAAATATCATCCTTGATCCAATCATGATCTATGGTATCGGACCTTGTCCGGAAATGGGTGTAAAAGGCGCTGCCTATGCAACTGTAATTGGACAGGTAGCATCCGCAGTATTATTATTTATCTTTCATATCAAATTAAATAAGGAATTTGAGCATGGAGCGAAATACATGAAGCCAGATGGCGGAATTATCAAGGAAATCTATGCAATCGGACTTCCGGCAATCATTGCTCAGGCACTGATGTCCATTATGGTTTATGTAATGAATCTGATCCTGAAATTCAATCCATCAGCGCAGACAGCCTATGGTCTTTTCTATAAAGTTCAGCAGTTTGTTCTCTTCCTCGCTTTTGGTCTGCGAGATGCGATCACTCCGATCATTGCATTTGCTTATGGAATGAGAAGCAAAAAGAGAATTCAGGATGGAATCAAATATGGCCTGATCTACACAATTGTATTAATGATTCTGGGAATTGCAATCACAGAGATTTTCCCTGAAGCATTTGCCTCTCTGTTTAATGCAGGACAGTCAAGAGAATATTTTATCGGTGCGATGAGAGTGATCTCAGTAAGCTTCTTATTTGCCGGAATCAATGTTGCTTATCAGGGCATTTATCAGGCAATGGATGGTGGTATGGAATCTCTGGTTATTTCACTTTTGAGACAGCTTATTATCATCCTGCCACTGGCGGGCATCTTTTCTATGTTTGTCAGAAATGGTCAGATGGGAGTTTCACTGATCTGGTGGGCATTTCCGATCACTGAAATTATTTCATGTCTTGTAGGATACGTGTTCTTAAAGAAAATCAGAAAAAATAGAGTTGCTGTTTTGAGCTAAGGAGGAATCAGAGATGGATAAAAGAATTATTACGATCAGCAGAGAATTTGGAAGTGGTGGACGTTTTATCGGAGAAGAAATAGCAAAGAAACTGGGAATTGCCTATTTTGATAAAAAGATTATCAATGAGATTGCAGAAAAGTCTGGTTTATCTCCGGAATATATTCAGGAAAATGCAGAGTTATCTCCGAAAAAAGGTTTGTTTGCATATGCATTTGCCGGACGTGACATCACCGGGAAATCAGTAGAAGATATGGTATATGAGGCACAGAGAAAGGTTATCTTAGATCTGGCAGAGAAAGAGCCCTGTGTGATCATTGGAAGAAATGCGGACTATATCCTGAAAGACCGTGACGATGTGCTGAATGTATTTATTCATGGAAATATGCCGGAAAAAATACAGCGTATCACTCGTTTATATAATGTAGAAGAGAAGAAAGCTGTCAAAATGATGGCAGACACAGATAAAAGACGTATGACAAATTACAACTTTTATACGGATCAGAGATGGGGAAAAGCTGATAACTATACGTTGTGTCTGAATAGTTCAGAGCTTGGATATGACAGATGCGGGAAGATAATTATGGAATGTATTAAATGACAAACGCTCCGCGAGGATGTTACCAGATGAAAATGGGATATCTATCATATCAATTCATGTAAGTATTAATAGTGATGGATGCGATGAGAACAGAAAAGAAGTTCAGGATTTCGCATTTCGTAATAAGCAGTATCACATTGAGTTTGAAGGAGAGGATATCATTTTCAACTAACGGGGTTCTGAACAGATACGTTTTCAGTTTGAAAAGTGTACTCAGGTAGTTTCTGTTCAGAAAGAAGAGAGAAGAAATGAAATCCTGGGTCAGATTTTGCTGATAGTTGTGTTGCATATAAGTCTGAATTCTTTCTACTATATCATCACTGGAATAGATACTCTCTGTTTTCAACAATTCGGTAATGTTCATAAAGAACTGACGGTATACGAATAAGATTATGCAGCGTAATATTTATTATATTGCATGTATAAATTGATTTACATAGAACAATGCAGCCCCGATAGCAGGAGTGTATTGTCCATTTGTGCCAACAAAAATGTGCTCTTTGTTTAATGCGAATGGTGAGGAAACATTGATATGTTTAGTCAGGTAGGCAATGTCGTCCTCTAAAAAATATGGTGCCAGATAACCACTGATGATAATAGGTGCATCAATAATTAAATTAAGGTTTTTCATGGCAAAGGCCAGGTGATGGAGATAATCTTTCCAGATTTGTGTAAGCTGGGAAGATTTTTTTTCGCGTAAAAGAGAGAAAAAGTCTTTTATATTCATACCGGCAGCCTGTTCCAGAGCGTTGGCGGAACAGTAAGTTTCCAGACAGCCGCGGTTTCCGCAATAACAGAGCGGTCCATCTGGATTAATACAGATATGTTCGATCGTGCCGCTGTGCATAGAACTTCCCTGATGAATCTGGTGGTTTGTGATGATAGCGCCTCCGAGATTACGATTCAGTAGAAAGACAACGGCGCTGTCAAGTTCCGGGTGTTTCCATAATTCCAGAAAGGCAGCAGACTTTGAATCATGTTCCAAATAACATGGATAAGGCAGATAACGGGAAAAGTCCTCCAGTATCATGCCAGTATTGTTCATGATATTTCCATACAGCACAGTAGAGTGATCGGGGGAGGTGATTCCTTGTGTAGCGATGGAAACACCAAGTATCTTTTCTTCATCATACTGATTTGTGGCAATGAATTCTTTGATTTTATCGGTGACCTGCTTATAGTAATCCGGCGTGTTGGAATATGGAAATGGAATGGTATTGGTATAGAGTGCATTTCCGTACAGGTCAACGGCAGTGATATGGAACATATTCTTTAAAATACCAATGCCAATGGAAATTCTGAAGTCAGATACAATCTGAATCGCATTTGCTTTTCTTCCGCCGGTGGATTCGAAATATCCATTTTTTTCTATTAAGCCATCCTGCTCTAACAGGTTCAGATTCTGGCTTACGGTGGACAATCCCATCTGTAAATCCTGAACGATCTGGAGCTTGGATGTTATTTTTTTTCTGTAGATGTATTGATAAACTTTTGATCTGTTTATTTTTTTTACGCTGATATTGGTTAAACCTTTTTCAATCATAAGATTCTCCTGATTCTGTTATGGTAGCTGTTTTATAAATTATATATTTGATATAGTCTGGCAGAGCGCAAAAACTTGCCAGATTTTCTGGATTATATTATTTCCTGAATTGTTATAGATAGAGTTAAGCTCTAACTTTATGTATATTGTAGTATATAGAAAGTGAAAATGCAATAATGATAATAAGAACAGTAATGGTCAATATAACTGGTAAAAATACACAAAATAAGATTGAAAAAATTATACTTTTTGTCAATAGACTTTTAAATAGGGAGGATATATACTCGACTTACAGTTGAGATATAAACGTAAGTTTAAAACATAACATAAAGAAAACAAGGAGGATATATCATGAAATTATCACTGAATGGAATCAAAGAACAGGAAGCATGGGAAAAGGCCGGAATCACTCTGCCAGGTTATGACGTAGAGGCTGTTTCTGAGAAAGCGAAGAAAGAACCTGGTTGGGTACATTTCGGAATCGGAAATATTTTCCGTGTATTTATCGGTGGTATTGCTGACGGCCTTCTGGAAGAGGGCGTGCTTAACCGTGGCATTACATGTATAGAGACTTTTGATTATGATGTAGTAGACAAGATTTATGATCCATATGACAACCTGGGATTAAGCGTAATCCTGCATGGTGATGGAACACGTGAATACAAAGTAATAGGAGCTCTTGCAGAAGCAGTAAAAGCACAGTCTTCAGACCCGGCACACTGGAATCGGCTGAAAGAAATCTTTACCAGCAAATCCCTGCAGATGGTTTCCTTTACAATCACAGAGAAAGGTTACGCATTACAGAAAGCTGACGGGACATGGTTTCCGTTTGTAGAAGCTGATATCAAAAATGGTCCGGATAAAGCAACAGGTGCAATGGCAGTTCTGGTTGCGATGCTTTATGAAAGATATAAAGCAGGCAGATATCCAATTGCTCTGGTTTCCATGGATAACTGCTCACAGAATGGTGCGAAACTTCGTGAATCTGTACTGACTATGACAGAAGAGTGGAAGAAAGTCGGATTCGTAGATGAAGGATTCGTAAATTATGTAAGTGATGAGAAAATTGTTGCGTTCCCATGGACGATGATCGATAAGATCACACCTCGTCCAAGCGAGCAGATCGCAGCGGACCTTGAGAATCTTGGCGTTGAGAATATGCAGCCGGTTATCACAAGTAAGAAAACATATATTGCACCATTTGTTAATGCAGAGAAACCGCAGTATCTCGTAATTGAAGATAACTTCCCGAACGGCCGTCCGGCTCTGGAGAAAGGTTTCGGTGTATATATGGCTGACAGAAATACGGTTAACCTTTCTGAGCGTATGAAAGTAACAGTATGTCTGAACCCTGTACATTCTGCAACAGGTCCGCTGGGTGTGGTTCTTGGATATGATCTGTTTGCGCATATGCTGAACACAAACGAAGATATGATGAAGATGGCGCGTATGATTGCTTATGATGAAGGTCTTCCGGTAGTCGCAAACCCGGGAATCCTTTCTCCGCAGGCATTTGTGGATGAACTTTTTAATGAGCGTTTCCCGAATGAGTATCTGGGAGATACAAACCTTCGTCTGGCCGTAGATGTATCTCAGATGGTTGGTATCCGATTCGGTGAGACAATTAAAGCATATGTAGCGAAATTCGGAGACGCCTCCAGACTGACAGCTATTCCTTTGGGAATCGCAGGATGGCTTAGATATATGCTTGGTGTGGATGATGAAGGAAATAAATTTGAACTTGCACCAGACCCAATGAACGAGGAACTTCAGGAACAGTTTAAGGATATCGTAGTAGGAAAAACGGAGACATTCAAAGATCAGCTCAAACCGATCCTTTCTAATGAGCGTCTGTTCTTCACTGACCTTTACAAAGATGGAGTTGGTGAAAAGATTGAAGAAATGTTCCGCGAAATGCTCGCAGGACCTGGGGCTGTAAGAGCAACAATACATAAATATGTTGGCTGATTGCAGGTATAGTGATAATGAAAAAATCGACGTCTTACAAAATTATGTAAGTATGCCGAGGACTCGAAGTGATTGAGAAACTTTTGAATATAAAATGTAATAGAAGCAGATGTTCAGGAGGAAAAAGAAAATGACAGAAGCGGTATTTGTGGCGGCGCCATCAAGGCTGTTGATTGCGGCAGCAGTCGGAATCATATTATTATTGCTGCTTATTATCAAATTTAAAATTCACCCGGTATTATCCCTGTTGATTTCAGCTTTGTTTATTGGGCTCGGAGCCGGAATGCCAGTTCCAACTCTGGTCAGCACAGTAGAAAAGGGTGCCGGTGAAACACTGCAGGGAATCGTGTTACTGATTGGTCTGGGTTCTTTGTTTGGCGGAATTTTGGAAGTATCAGGTGTGCGCAGTGTGTTGCACAGACATTGGTAAATAAATTCAGCGAAAAGAAGGCAGGAATCGCACTTGAAATCACAGGACTGGTAGTTGGCACTACGGTATTTTTTGAGGCAGGCGTTGTGATTTTGATTCCGCTGGCATTTGGGCTTGCAAAGAAAACAAAGAAATCTACCTTATATTATGTAATTCCGTTGCTGGCAGGTCTTGCAACAGGCTTTGCATTTATCCCGCCATCAGCCGGGTCTGTACTTGTTGCAAATATGCTGAATGTTGACCTGGGAGTTATGATCGCAGTAGGTGTACCTGTAGGAATCCTTTCCCTGCTCTTTGCCGGGATTTTGTGGTCAAATTTTATCGGCAGCCGTATTAGCACAGGACTTCCATCAAATATTCAGGAAGTCAGAGCGGAAGAGGAGGCAAATCTTCCAGCATTTTCTACAGTATTATGTATCATTCTTGTTCCGCTGGTTTTGATTCTTCTGAGTACCATTTCCACTTATATTCCGGGAATTGATGCAGTACGTCCGGTACTGGAATTCCTCGGAACACCTTTTGTAGCCTTGATTATTGCAGTATTATTTGCAATGTATTTCCTTGGAAAAAGACAGGGATATGATGGAGAACAGTTAAAGAAGATCATGGACCGTTCACTTCGTCCTACAGGTCAGATTCTTCTGGTTATCACTGGAGGAGGAATTATCCGCTGGGTTTTACAGGATTGCGGCATGGGCGATATCATTGGACCTGCACTTGAGAAAAGTGGACTGCCACTGATACTTGTAGCTTTTCTGATTGCGGCATTGATTCGTGCCTCTGTAGGTGCGGCGGTAGTAGCTATGACGATGGCAGCTGGAATTATGGCGGCTATGCCGGGAGTTGCAGGATTATCTCCAGTTTATTTGGCGGCTATGGTCTGTGCGATTAACGGCGGTGCTACGGCATTCAGCCATGTCAATGATTCTGGCTTCTGGCTGGTAAGTTCTCTGCTGGAGATAGATGAAAAGACAACATTGAAATCATGGACAATGATGGAAACGATTATAGGACTTACAGGTCTGATCTGTGCAATTGTGATCAGCCTGTTTGCTTAGGGGTAGACAGATGATTGCAAAAGTAGTTTTGGGAACAATGCAGAATGCAAGAAAGCTGGTAAGCATTGTGGAAGCAATTCCATATGATGCGGAATTATGCGCTGGACGTTATGTGGTAAATGCAAAATCTATGCTTGGTGTTTTGAGTATGCCGGATTTTGAAACGGGCGAACTTCATGTTCATACAGATAATGCTAAGGAATGTGAAAAGATTCTGTTTAAACTGTTAGAGGCAGGACTTCTGATGGATACGAACGATGCAGTCTGTCGGTCAATTTATGACATCACAACTTTTGGGGAGATTCTGATTGATTTTACATCTCAGGGAAAAAATGAGGATGGACAAATGCTGTATGCGAGAAACCCGGGAGGAGCACCGGCAAATGTAGCGGTGGCGGCAGGAAGACTGGGAGCACATACTGCATTTATCGGAAAAGCCGGAAATGATATGCAAGGGAAATTTCTGCGCTCTGTATTAGAGAAAGAAAATGTTGATGTAAAAGGCATGCTTATGGATGATAAGTATTTTACGACACTGGCGTTTGTGGAAGTGAGTGAAAGCGGTGAGCGTACATTTGCTTTTGCAAGAAAACCGGGAGCAGATACAAAGATTCAGAAAGAGGAGTTGGATATTGATATTCTGGATCAGACGTATATTTTCCATGTGGGTTCGCTGTCACTTACAGAACAGCCAGCGAGAGATACCACATTCTATGCGGTAAAAAGAGCAAAGAACAAGGGAAGCATTATTTCCTATGATCCAAATTACAGGGCATCTCTGTGGGAAAATGAAGAAACAGCGATAGAGAATATGAGAAGTCTGATTCCATATGTCGATATCATGAAAATCTCTGATGAAGAAATAGAACTTCTGACAGAATATAAGAATATGATGGAAGCAGTTGAGGAATTGTATCGTCAGGGTGTAAAAATCGTAGCTGTTACTCTTGGTGGAAATGGAGCTTATATTTACAATAAAGAAGGCGGATGCATGGTTCCGGGATTTACGGTAGAGCATGTGGCTGATACCAATGGAGCTGGTGATTCGTTCTGGGGTGGCTTCCTATATAAGATTAGTCAGTCGGATAAACAATTAGATGAACTGACTCAGAGCGAACTAGCAGAGTATGCCCGGTTTGGAAATGCAGTGGCGAGTCTTTGCGTGGAGAAAAAAGGTGCAATCCCGGCTATGCCGAAGCTTTCACAGGTGGAAAAGAGATTGGAGGATTCAAGATGGAAATGAAGTTAAAAGAACAGCTGAGTGGAATTCAGCATGTTGGAATTCCAACAAATGATATTGAAAAAACCATTCGTTTTTATGAGACACTGGGATTTGAGGTTGCCTTCCAGACAGTAAATGAAGAGGCAGACGAGAAGGTAGCTTTCTTAAAATTGAATACACTTGTAATCGAGACATATGAGAATAAGGCTGCTAAAATGGAAGCCGGTGCAATTGACCATATTGCAATCGATGTAAAAGATATTGAGAAAGTGTATGAAATGATCAGTGAGGCTGGTTTAAATACAACGAAAGATACCGTACATTTCCTACCTTTCTGGGAAAACGGAGTTAAATTCTTTACGATTGAAGGACCAAATAAGGAAAAAGTGGAATTTAGTCAGTATTTATAATAGTAAAGGATATTGGGAAACAGGCAGTTCTAAAACAGGGAGGGCATGACTTACAATGAGTAATGCCCTCCCCGAAATTTGTTTAATACTTCTTGAAAAGGATGATCAAAAGAAAAATATATTATTTCAGCAAATATATGAAGACTTCAGTAAGAATCTGGTTTCTATTCGTCCTGATCGGCATTATACCAGAACGAAAAGGAGGTTAGCAGGGAAATATTCAAATACCCATAAAAGATCATACTGATCTAGATAATACGAGTACAAAGAGAAGAGAATAAGTATGCCCATATAAAAAACAAAAAGCAGGAATCATAGTTATAAATACTTACGATTTCTGCTTTTTGCTAAAGTTTATGGCATTGCGTAAAATCAAGGCTTCACAAAATAATTAGCACTCACCTATTAATAATGGAAGTCAATTTTTGTCCTGTCTTGTGTATCCCGGAAGTGGCTGTTTTACAGGCTTTCCGGGGCATCAGTCATTTTGTCTGGTATTGTAAAACAGTGTCAGATTTGTCGTAAATGTCGTAAATTTGTGGTCAAAAAATGATGAGAAATGGAGAGTGCTAATAAAATGAATGCAGGCAGCGAAGCAACTGCGTTCATGAGCAAGTAGCGAAAGCGGATTGCGAATGTCCTATTTAATAACGTATACAAATGTAAATGGATATCTGATTCCGAATCTCACCTATAAATCCGGTGAGCAGATGGAGCAACTTGGCAAGAATGGTTTTCTTCGCAGAGATGGGATTGATTCTGTTCGTTCTGCAATTAAGGAATTAGAGCATCATGGATATGTGGAACGTCATAGATTCTAATATATTAAAAAAAAGTCATTGACATACGTCACGAATATAGTTATAATTCTAAATATTTGAATTATAACTATAATATATGATAAAAGAAGGAGATAAATAATAAATGGATGATTCCTTTCACTACCTGTCTATGATAAACCATATGATTGTCCAGAAAAAATTAATGGAACAGCTGAAAGATACAGGCCTTACCTTGGGACAGCCCAAAGTATTGGATTACCTGAAAGATCACGATGGTGCCAGCCAGAAAGAGATTGCGGCAGGATGCCTCATCGAGGCAGGATCTTTAACGTCCATTTTGAACCGTATGGAAGAAAAAGACCTGATCGAAAGAAAAATGCTCAATGGAAATCGTCGTACTTTTCATATTTTTATGACAGAATCCGGAAAGAAAAATCAGAAGCTTGTGGAGGAGGCTTTTAAGAAAATAGAAAAAACTGCATTAAATGGTATTTCAGAAGAAGAGCAGAAGCTGTTTATGGATATTTTTTGCCGGATTTACCGAAATCTTGCAGATATGAAATAATCCGGCGATAAAAATATGAAATGAGGAGGAAATAGAAAAATGGAGACACTAAAACGATATTTAATATTTCTGGTGGGATTGTTTGTAAACTCCCTGGGAGTCAGCCTGATCACAAAGGCAAACCTGGGAACATCCCCGATCTCATCAATTCCTTACGTATTAAGCCTTAATTTTCCATTTACACTTGGAAACTTTACCATCTTTTTCAGTATCTTTCTGATTGTACTTCAGCTGATCATCCTGAGAAAGAACTTTAAATTGGAGCATATCCTTCAGATTCCGGTATCCATCATATTTGGATATTTTATCGATCTTACCATGATTCTTTTTTCCTGGGTCAATCCGAAAGCATACATCATGAAGATTGTATATCTTCTTATCGGATGTCTGATCCTTGGCGTAGGTGTATATATGGAGGTTTTGGCAGACGTTGTCATGCTTCCAGGAGAATCTTTTGTCCGTGCTATTGTTCTTACATGGAAAACAAATTTTGGAACAACCAAGATCTGTTTTGATGTATCTATGTCAGTGATCGCTGCTGTACTTTCTTTCGTATTTGCAGGAAGACTGGCTGGTGTAAGAGAAGGTACCGTTATTGCTGCCCTTCTGGTAGGCTTTATCGCCAGACTCCTCGGTAAGAAATTTGCATTCCTGAAAGATATGATTTTCCCGGAAAGCGTATCTGCAGAAAATGAGAACGAAGTAAAAGAACAGACAGCAGGAACCTATGTCTAAAATGAATCTGCCGGAAACTGTACCTGCTGTGGTATAAACCATAAGCCGTTGTCGTAAAATGTGGTAAGAAAATCAGACGAATATATTTTTCCAAGAATTTGTGGTAAAAATGTGGTCAAATCAAGAAAATCGAGTGCGAAAGTAAGTGAAAAATCCCTGTGAAGCCCGTAAAATCAAGGCTTCACAAATTCTTCACAAAAAAATTAGCACTCACCTCTTGACAGTGCTAACAATGCGTGTTATATTACCGGTATAACAAAGATGACATTAAGGGTACGGGAAGAAATTTCAGTATCCTTTTCCTACGATATAAGGAGGAGAGCCTATGAACATCAGTAAGTTTACACAGAAATCCGTGCAGGCTGTTCAGGATCTTGAAAAGGTTGCCTATGAATACGGCAATCAGGAAGTGGAGCAGGAACATCTTTTATATGCCCTGCTGACACAGGAAGACAGCCTGATTCTCAAACTGATTGAGAAGATGGATATTAATAAAGAATATTTTATCAACGTAGTGAAGAAAGCACTGGATGCAAAAGTCAAAGTATCCGGTGGTGATTTGAGATTTGGGCAGTATCTGAACAAATCGCTGGTAAATGCAGAAAATGAAGCAAAAGCAATGGGAGACGAATACGTTTCTGTTGAGCATCTGTTTCTGTCACTGCTGACACAGCCAAGTCCGGGCATGAAGAAGATCTTCAGTGAATTTGGCATTACCAGAGAAAGATTTTTGCAGGCGCTGTCTACTGTCAGAGGTAACCAGAGAGTTGTCAGTGACAACCCGGAAGCAACCTATGACACACTGAATAAATACGGCGAGGATCTTGTGGAGAAAGCAAGAAATCAGAAACTTGATCCCGTCATTGGCCGTGATGCAGAGATTCGAAATATTGTCCGTATTCTTTCTCGTAAGACCAAGAATAATCCGGTTCTGATCGGTGAGCCTGGTGTTGGTAAGACAGCAGCTATCGAAGGTCTGGCACAGCGAATCGTTGCAGGTGATGTCCCGGAAGGCCTGAAAGATAAGAAAATTTTTGCACTGGATATGGGAGCACTGGTTGCAGGCGCGAAATATCGTGGTGAGTTTGAGGAACGTCTGAAAGCAGTTCTTGAAGAGGTAAGGAAGAGCGAAGGCGAGATCATTCTTTTCATTGATGAGCTGCATCTGATCGTCGGTGCCGGTAAGACAGACGGTGCGATGGATGCGGGCAACATGCTGAAACCAATGCTTGCCAGAGGTGAGCTGCACTGTATCGGTGCAACCACGCTTGATGAGTACCGCCAGTACATCGAAAAGGATGCCGCACTGGCACGTCGTTTCCAGCCGGTTATGGTAGATGAGCCGACCGTAGAAGATACAATTTCAATTCTTCGTGGACTGAAAGAGAGATATGAAGTATTCCATGGTGTAAAAATTACAGACAGCGCGCTGGTAGCAGCCGCTACGCTTTCACATAGATATATCACAGACAGATTCCTGCCGGACAAAGCCATCGATCTGGTCGATGAAGCATGTGCTCTGATCAAGACCGAGTTGGATTCCATGCCGACTGAACTGGATGAACAGAGACGTAAGATCATGCAGCTTGAGATTGAGGAGTCTGCGCTTAAGAAAGAAACGGACAATCTGAGCAAAGAGCGTCTTGTAGAACTGCAGAAAGAGCTTGCAGAGATGCGTGACACATTCAATACTCAGAAAGCACAGTGGGATAATGAGAAACATTCCGTAGAGAAACTCCAGAAATTACGTGAGCAGATTGAAGATATCAATAAACAGATCCAGAAAGCAAAACAGAATTACGATCTGGAAAAAGCCGCCGAACTTCAGTATGGAGAACTTCCGAAAGTTCAGCAGCAGCTTGAAATAGAAGAAAAACAGGTCAAAGAAGGCGACCGTAGCCTTGTCCATGAGGCAGTTACAGATGATGAGATTGCAAGGATCATTTCACGCTGGACGGGTATCCCGGTAACGAAACTGACCGAGGGTGAGAGAACGAAACTCCTTGGTCTCGAAGATGAACTGCACAAACGTGTCATTGGTCAGGATGAAGGTGTACGTCTTGTAACAGATGCCATTCTTCGTTCAAAAGCGGGAATCAAAGATCCATCCAAGCCGATTGGTTCATTCCTGTTCCTCGGACCTACCGGTGTCGGTAAGACAGAACTTGCCAAAACACTTGCCGCAACTCTGTTTGATGACGAGCAGAATATGGTACGAATCGATATGAGCGAGTACATGGAGAAATATTCTGTCTCCCGTCTGATCGGAGCTCCTCCGGGATACGTAGGATATGAAGAAGGCGGTCAGCTTACAGAAGCTGTTCGTCGTAAACCATACAGTGTTGTACTGTTTGATGAGATTGAGAAAGCTCATCCGGATGTATTTAATGTACTTCTGCAGGTGCTGGATGATGGACGTATCACAGATTCACAGGGCAGAACGGTAGACTTTAAGAACACGATTCTGATCATGACTTCGAACATCGGTTCACCGTATCTTCTTGATGGTATTGATGAAAAAGGTGAAATAAAACCAGAAGCTCAGGAACAGGTTATGAATGACCTGCGTGGACACTTCCGTCCGGAATTCCTGAACCGTCTGGATGAAATTATCATGTTCAAGCCATTGACAAAAGAGAATATTGGCGGCATAGTAGACCTGATGGTCAAAGAGCTCAGTGACCGTCTGGCAGATCAGGAACTTTCTCTGGAACTGACAGATGCAGCCAGAACACAGGTAATTGAAAATGGCTATGATCCGGTATATGGTGCAAGACCTTTGAAACGTTATCTGCAGAATTATGTGGAAACACTTGCTGCGAAGAAGATTCTTTCCGGTGATGTTCATCAGGGCGACACGCTTGTGCTGGATGTAAAAGACGGAGAGTTTGTGATCAACACGAAATAATATGCTGCTGTGTATAATCTGACCGGCAGCAGAATACCACAGGAGGTACGCAATGATACCAAAGGATCCGGTAATGCTGTTGAGCTATGTCAACACACAGTTGAGAGATTTTTATGGTACTCTGGAGGCTCTTTGCGAAGACAAAGGGCTGGACAGAGAAGAACTGGTGGAGAAACTCGCATCGATTGAGTACGAATACGATGAGGAACGTAATCAGTTCGTATAAAGAATTCCCGGCGATGATGGGAAGAAACTAAGGGGACTCAGGTTGGAGATTTTCGTTGAAAATTCTCTGTGCCTGTCTCAATTCAAAACTTCTGAGATTCCATGGTATACAGAACTTTGCTAACAGCGATACATAAAATGCTGAACTCGCATCAAAGATGCTCAGACAGCAGCATTTTCTGTATCAACGCAAAAACCTGTACACCAGGAGTCTTTACGAAGTTTTTCAGGTGAGACAGCAGCAGAGAATTTTTACGAAAAGCATTCATCCTTTGAGCCCTCTTTTTTTCGCCTATCCATCCCCGTACTTTATACAGGATAGTGTGGTGGAGGGAAGATTGCTGGGTAGCCCAGCGGTGTGATGACAGAAAATAGTGCGTGGACGGCGAATTATCAGTGAGGGCGCGTCGCGTGGTCCGGGGTGTGGCACCCCACCGTACTTTATGAAGGAACAGAGAAGCTATTATATTTTAGAGATAAAAAAATATTAAGCGTTAGGTCGGATAATATTAAAAATATAGAATATCAGCTGAGACAGTACCAGACTCCCAAACAGGAAACATCTGCAGGAATTTATGGTAATACTTAGTCTCTCGGCAGACTGCGTTATGGCGAAAAAGTGCATTGTTTGAGCGTTAGCGAGTTATGCACTTTTTCGCCATGTATTTAGCAGAATGAAGAGAGACATAGTATTCCAAATTCCGAAGCCGTTTCCATGTTGGGAGTCCGGTACTGCATCAGCGTGAAATATATATTTTTATTAATTAGCTAAGCAAAATATTTTTTATGATGAAAATATAAAAAATCTGTGAAATTCATAAAAAACCATTGCTTTTTTTGTGCAAATGCATATAATAATCAATTAGCCGACTAATCAATAGCTGACTAACAAACTATAAACATTACTTATGGAGGTGAAGAGGTGTTTACAGAAGGAGAACCAGAGTTTTGCCCACCGGAGCATAAGGACAGCTTTTTATCCATGTTTATGAGAATTGACCGCCGATTTATGGGAAAGTGCTTTGGACAGATGCAGGAACTGGGAATTTATCCGGGACAGATTCCGGTACTTGGCTTACTGGCATACAAAGACGGACTGAGCCAGCGTGAGATCGCAGAACATTTAAGAATCAAACCGCCGACCGTCAATGTGACTGTCCAGCGACTGGAAAAAGCAGGATTTCTTTACAGGGAAGCCGATGAAAAAGATCAGCGCATCTCCAGAATCTATCTGACAGAAAAAGGCAAACAGGCAAAAGAGAATGGCATGAAGAAAGTCCGGGAAAATGAAAAGATTCTTCTCGATGGTCTCAGCGAAACAGAACTTTGCCTTTTGAGAAGAATGTTGGAGCAGATTACAGAGAACATTGATAAAATACCCGGAACATCCGGAAAAATGACACAAAGAAAGTGAGGCAGCAAAAGTGATCAAACTGATGAAATATCTGAAAAAATCAGCAGGCTATGTGGTACTGATCATAGCACTTCTGTTTCTTCAGGCATATTGCGATCTTTCCCTGCCGGATTACACATCCAAAATCGTCAATGTGGGAATCCAGCAGAGTGGTATTGAAGACAGCGTACCGGAAAAGATCCGAAAGACATCCATGGACAGTCTTCAGTTGTTTATGGACGATAATGACAAAGATACTGTAGATTCCTTTTATGAAGAAGACGGTGATCTTCTTGTGTTGAAAGACGATGTGACTTCCGAAGAAAGAGATGAATTAAACAGCATCTTCGGAAAGCCGATGATTATCGTGGCAAGCTTTTCTTCCGGTGGTGATGAAGTAAATGCCATGTTTACACAGATGGGCATTCCGGAAGGCACAGATCCGATGCAGGCACTTGCGATTATGCCGAAAGAAGCACTGGATGCCATGACAGAAAAAATTAGCGAAAAAGTCGACAGCATGCAGGATTCCATTATCACACAGGCTGGTGTTTCCTATGTAAAAAGCGAGTATGAAGCAATTGGCGAAGACGTCGATGCGATCCAGATGCATTACATCAAGATTGCGGGTGTGAGAATGCTTGGCATGGCACTGATCACAATGCTCTGCGCAATCTGTGTGGTATTTCTTTCTTCCAGAGTTGCAGCATCACTCGGTCACGATCTGAGAAATGCGGTATACCGAAAGGTTATCACTTTTTCAAGCAAAGAGTATCATAAGTTTTCAACCGCATCACTTATCACACGATGCACAAATGATATTCAGCAGGTACAGCAGGTTATGACAATGCTTTTCCGTATTGTCCTGTATGCACCGATTCTTGGTATCGGTGGAGTGATCCGCGTATTAAATACAGATTCCTCCATGACCTGGATCCTTGGTCTGGCAGTTGGACTTATTCTTGTGGTGATCATTGTTCTGTTCCAGGTGGCAATGCCGAAATTTACAGTATTACAGACACTGGTCGATAAGCTAAACCTTGTGACAAGAGAAATTCTTACCGGTATTCCGGTTATCCGTGCATTCAGCAGGGAGAAACATGAGGAAGAACGTTTCGAGGAAGCCAACGAAAGACTGACAAAGACAAACTTGTTTGTCAACCGCTGTATGACATTTATGATGCCGACGATGATGCTTATTATGAATGGCGTTTCCGTTCTGATTATTTACAGTGGTGCTTATGCGGTAGATAACGGAACTATGCAGGTTGGTAATGTTATGGCATTTATCCAGTATGCAATGCAGATCATCATGTCCTTCCTGATGATCACAGCGATGTCTATTATGCTTCCGAGAGCAAATGTCGCAGCACTCCGTATTAACGACGTGCTGAAAACAAAAGTAAGTGTTACAGATCCGGAAAATCCGGTATTGCCGGCACAAGATGTAAAAGGAACGGTAGAATTTGATCATGTAAGTTTTGCATATCCGGAAGCAGGAGAAAATGTACTGACAGATATTTCCTTCAAAGCAGAAAAAGGTGAGACGATCGCCGTGATCGGAAGTACCGGAAGTGGCAAGAGTACACTTGTTAATCTGATTCCGCGATTCTACGATGTGACGAAGGGGCGTATCCTTGTAGACGGAGTTGATGTCCGTGATATGACACAGAAAGATGTCAGATCAAGGCTTGGATATGTACCGCAGAAGGGAATTCTTTTCTCAGGTACGATTGATTCCAATATTCGTTACGGTAAGACGGACATTTCCGTCGAAGAAGTAAAAGAAGCAGCGGAAGTAGCTCAGGCAACAGAATTTATTGATGCAAAACCGGAAACATACGATTCTCCAATTTCACAGGGAGGAACCAACGTATCCGGTGGTCAGAAACAGCGTCTTTCCATAGCAAGGGCAATCGCCAAGAAACCTGAGATATTTATTTTTGACGACAGCTTTTCTGCACTGGATTTCAAGACCGACAGTACTTTGCGTAAAGCACTCAAAGCACATACAAAAGATGCAACAACAATCATTGTGGCACAGCGTATCAGTACAATTTTGAACGCTGACAAGATTATTGTTCTGGATGACGGACATATGGCAGGTATCGGTACACATAAAGAATTGATGAAAAACTGTGAAGTTTACCGTCAGATTGCAATGAGTCAGCTGTCAGAGGAGGAATTGGCATGAGTGAACAGAGACGACGTGGACCAATGGGCGGACACGGAAGAGGCATGCGCCCGACGGAAAAAGCAAAAGATTTCAAAGGTGCGATGAGCAAACTGTTCCGTTATATGAGCCGCTATAAAATGCGTTTTGTGCTGGTATTTATTTTTGCGATTGCAGGAACTGTATTTAGTATTGTTGGACCGAAGATTCTTGGTAAAGCAACAACTGAACTTTATACAGGTCTTGTTGCAAAAGTAAACGGAACTGGTGGTATTGACTTTGCGAAGATCGGAACGATCCTTCTGTGGACACTGGGACTGTATGTGGCAAGTGCATGCTTCTCCTTCATTCAGGGATGGATCATGACAGGAATTTCCAATGATGTGACTTATAATCTCCGTAAAGATATTTCAAAGAAGATCAATCATCTGCCATTGAATTATTTCGAAAGCAGAACAAACGGTGAGATTCTTTCGAGGGTAACAAACGATATTGATACTCTTCAGATGAGTCTTAATCAGAGCCTGACACAGCTTATCACATCAGTAACTACATTAATCGGTGTATTTATTATGATGCTTTCCATCAATGTATGGATGACGCTGGCTGCACTTCTGATCCTGCCGGTATCCATGTTTATTATTCAGATGGTGATGAAGCATTCCCAGAAATACTTCCAGGCACAGCAGAATTACCTTGGCGCAGTCAACGGTCAGATCGAAGAAAACTTCGGCGGTCATGATGTTGTAAGAGTATTTAATAAAGAAAATGATGTGCTTGATGAATTTGAAAAAGACAACAAGAAACTTTATGAATCTGCATGGAAATCACAGTTCTTCTCAGGAATGATGATGCCGATCATGCAGTTTGTCGGAAACCTTGGTTATGTAATGGTAGCACTTCTCGGTGGAATCTTTGTTATCAAAGGTTCGATTGAAGTCGGGGATATCCAGTCATTTTTCCAGTACATCCGTAACTTTACACAGCCGATCCAGCAGATCGCGCAGGTAACAAACCTTCTGCAGTCTTCCGCAGCAGCTTCTGAGAGAGTCTTTGAATTTCTTGATGAGGAAGAGGAAGTACAGCATCCGGAAAATCCGGATTCCATTGAAGGTCTGGAAGGCAATGTCCAGTTTGAACATGTTGAGTTCGGTTACAATCCGGATAAGATCATCATTCATGATTTCTCGGCAGATGTACATGATGGACAGAAGATTGCAATTGTAGGACCGACCGGTGCCGGTAAAACGACGATGGTTAAACTGCTGATGCGTTTCTACGATGTAAATAAGGGTGCCATCAAAGTAGATGGCCATGATGTCAAAAATTTCAACAGAAGCGAGCTTCATGAGATGTTCGGTATGGTGCTTCAGGATACATGGCTGTTCTCCGGAACAATCATGGAAAATATCCGTTACGGACGACTGGATGCAACGGATGAAGAAGTTATTGCAGCAGCAAAGGCAGCGCATATCCATAACTTTATCATGCAGCAGCCGGGCGGCTATCAGATGGTGCTGGATGAAGAAACAAGCAACATTTCACAGGGACAGAAACAGCTTCTTACGATCGCAAGAGCAATTCTTGCAGACAACAAGATCCTGATCCTTGATGAGGCAACATCCTCTGTTGATACAAGAACAGAAATGCAGATCCAGAAAGCGATGGATAATCTGATGAAGGGAAGAACAAGCTTTGTCATTGCACATCGACTTTCTACGATCAAAGACGCAGATCTGATCCTTGTTATGAAAGACGGAGATATTATTGAGCAGGGTAACCATGAAGAACTGCTGGCGGCGAAAGGATTCTATGCAGATCTTTATAACAGTCAGTTTGATAACAGTTCGTCGGAGCTTTGTTCATAACGATAAAGAATTCCCGGCGATGATGGGAATGTAAAGAAAAGGACTCAGACAGGAGTTTTTTCATTAAGAGATTCTCTGTGTCTGTCTCAGTTCAAAACTTCTGAGATTCTATGGTATACAGAACTTTGCTAAAAACGATACAGAAAATGCTGAACTCGCATCAAAGATGCTCAGACAGCAGCATTTTCTGCATCAACGCAAAAACCTGTACACCGAGAATCTCTACGAAGTTTTTCAGGCGAGACAGAACCAGAGAATCTTTACGAAAATCCTCCGGCTCTTGAGCCCTTTTTCACTTCCCATCCATCCCCGTACTTTATCTGAGCTAGTGTGGTGGAGGAGCGGCTGGGGCAGAGACCGCCTCCCGCGGCATAATAAATGAGAGAAGAAGAGGGACTCGGGATATAAAGACTTTCGGTTTGGGAACCTCTGGAGGAATTTTTGGTAACACTTAAGCTCTCGAGAGCTGCGTTATGGGGAAAAAGTGTATTGTCTGAGCGTTAGCGAGTTGTGCACTTTTTCCCCATGTTTTTAGCAGAGCGAAGAGAGCTGTAGTGTTTCCAAATTCCGAAGCTGTTTCCAGACCGAAAGTCTTTAATAATCCCGAGAAGACTCTTATCAGTTCATTTATTATCCTTGTCATAACCTCTTTTTTTCGGTATAATATTAAGCCACAGTTACAAACAGGAAACAAGCTGCTTACAGAGGAGCAGACTTTATATGATAAAATAGGAGAAATCATGTAACAATACGACATGATTTTCCTGCATAAGACAACGAGGAGCAGTGATCAATTTCATGGAAAATATAAAAAACGGCAGGGAATATCTGCAATATGTATTGAAATGTCTGAATGACCGTCTTGCCCAGGCAGATGCGGCAATTCTCGAAGGCGAGAAAGAAATCGAGGACATGCATGAATACTACTGGGAAAACTATACCGAGATGGATCAGTACGGATATGAGGATTATGATAATCAGCAGGCACTTTTCCGCCAGATGAATGCTAACGAAGAGCAGTTCCGCCTTCGCAAACGCTTCAAAAAGATGCAGGACTCGCCATTCTTCGGCAGAGTGGATTTCCGGTATGACGGAGATGAGGAGGCAGAGACCTTTTATATCGGAATCGGCAATCTCTCCGAGAGTGCGGGAAGCCTTCCGCTTGTGTATGACTGGAGAGCACCGGTGAGCGGACTTTTTTATGATTACGATAAAGGTCCGGCGTCTTATGAGGCACCGTCAGGAATTTTTGAAGGTGAAGTGACTTCAAAATGGCAGTACAAGATCCGTAAAGGCAAGATGCTCTATGAATTTGAAAGTGATGTCAAGATCGACGATGAAATACTCGGAGCAGAGCTTGGAAGCAACGGAGAAGTACAGCTCAAAAATATCGTCCGGACAATTCAGAAAGAGCAAAATGAGATCATCCGCAATACCAAAGACAGGATCATGGTGATTCAGGGAGCGGCAGGAAGCGGTAAGACATCTGTAGCCCTGCACAGAATTGCCTATCTTCTGTATCATGACAGAGAAAACCTGAAATCATCGAATGTACTGATACTGTCACCGAACGGAGTCTTTGCAGATTACATTTCACATATCCTTCCGGAACTGGGAGAGGAGAATATCCGTGAGATGAGCTTTGACCTGTTTGCATACAGAGAACTAAAGGATATTGTCGGTGACTGCGAAGACCGTTATGATCAGATTGAGCATACAGTACTTAATCCGAAGATACAGGATATTTGTCGGGAGAAACAGTCACCGGAATTTGTTTCGAAGCTGGATGGTTTTGTCCTCAGACTGGAAGACGAGCTGATGAATTTCCGTGATGTGGAATACAGAGGCTGCACACTGAGCGAAAAAGAGATTATTGATCTGTTTTATTTTAAATTTCTGGATGTACCTCTTCTTTCCAGAATGCATTCTGTCGCAGAATATTTTATTGACCAGGTGGAGACACTGAGAGACAGAGATCTTTCTGATGAAGAACGTGAAGAAGTAATGGAATGCTTCAGAAGCATGTACGAGACAAGAGACTGTTATGTGCTGTACAGCCGTTTTCTTGAGAAAGAAGGATACCGGCCGCTTCCACACTGCCAGATTGAGAAGCGCCGCCTCCGATATGAAGATGTATATCCGGTGCTTTATCTTAAGTACACACTGTACCAGTGCCGAAACCATCACGGGATCAAGCATGTTGTGGTGGATGAGATGCAGGATTATTCATGGATCCAGTATCTACTGATCCATAAAATGTTTCCATGCAGGATGACCATTCTGGGAGATAAGGCCCAGACAATGGAAGACGAGACACAGGATGTGCTGAAATTTCTTCCGAAGATATTCGGGAAAGATATCCGCAAGATTGTGATGAACAGAAGTTATCGTAATACGATGGAGGTTGCAAAGTACGCGAACCATCTTACCGGAATTGAGGATATGGAGCTGTTCGAACGTCATGGTGAGCCGGTAGATGAGCGGACATTTTCGTCGACAGAGGAAGCACTTGAGTCTGTTCTTGAAAAATGGCTGAACCGTCGGGAAGAGTTTGAGACAGAAGCTCTGATCTTTCTTACAGAAAGGGAAGCAGAACACGCTTTCCTTTATATAGAAAAGAGACTGAAAGAAATTGCCCCGGAGGCAGAAAACCAGCTCTGCTACATGAACCGCGACAGCCAGAGTTTTAAGAAAGGACTGACTGTGACGACTTTTTATCTTGCAAAAGGTCTGGAATTCGATCAGGTATTTGGCATATTTGAAGAGAACAGAGAAAGCGGTCTTCAATGCCAGGCAAAGTATATTACAGCGACGAGAGCACTGCATGAACTGCATATGTATATAACGGATACTTCAAAGTAAGCTTTGCCAAACTATACGGTTTTTCATTGACACTGATGGGATATAACTGTAAAATATAGCACGAGGGAAAGAGTATAAACATTATCATTTTATAAGGAGAATGTTATTATGAAGAATAAAAAATTACTTGCAATGACAGCAATGGTGATAACGGCATCTGTACTGATGTCTGCATGTAGCTTTGGCGGTAATGATAAAAAAGAAGACACTCCGGCTGTAGCCGTGACACCGACAGCAGAACCGACTGCAACACCGGCTCCGACTATAGAACCGACGATCGCACCGAATGTACAGAGCACAACTTATACATCCGCAGATAAGTCAATCGCGATCAACCTTCCGGATGCCACATGGGCCAATAAGACAGACGAGACAGATATGGTAAGCTTTGAGTCTCCGAATGTCGGAAACATTCTGATCCTGCACGGACAGGGTGAGGATACCATGGCTTCTACCGTGATCCCGAGCACACAGGATATGGCAGTTTCACTTGATCAGGCAGATGGTGACAAAGTAAACGGCACTGATTTTGAAATTCAGGATTATACATCCAATGATGTCAACGGAATTGGTGTATACAGCTACACAACCAAAATGCTGAATACAGATAAGAGTGGCGGAGACCTTTATGTGGTTCACAAAGTATTTGCCAACGATACCGAATATTATAATATCGAAGCTTCTGTAAAGAGCGAAGATGCACTGGATTCTATCAAGGCAGCAGTCGCTTCCTTCCAGATTCTGGGAGATTCTTCACTGAAAGAAGCAGCACCGAAGCAGGCGGCGGCTCCGGCAGCAGATAACAGCTCCGCAGACAACGCAGCAGACAATTCCGGTGCAGCAGCTTCTGATAACGCAGGAAATACAGATGCATCCGCTTCCACTGACGGAACAACTGCCGATGGAAGTTCGAACGATGCTTCACAGGCTGCAGATAATGGAACTGCTTCTACAGACACATCCACGAATTCCGGTGGATTTACAGATGAGCAGCTTTCCAACACCGATGAGACAAGAACCATCTACCGCAATTCTGACGGACATCCACTCGTTATTCAGCCGGACGGTAACGGAAACTGGGTGGATTTTGACGGAAATACCTATAGCTTCGCTGATGAACAGGATGCATATGATGCAGACGGCAACAGCTATTACTGGCACGGAGAAGCAGCAGACGTATATTATATGCCTGTTCAGTAAAAGGATAACAAAGACACAAAAGAGGCAGGTGAGAGATCATCTGCCTTTTTTACCAGCAGGAGAGGAAGAAAATGGAAGCATACAGTAAATTTGCACAGGTCTATGATCTGTTCATGGACAATATTGATTACGAAGGATGGGCAGACTATGTTACAGACCGCCTGAAAGAATACGGAATTACAGACGGACTCGTCCTGGAACTTGGATGTGGTACAGGTACAATGACAGGATTGCTTGCAGATCGGGGTTATGATATGATTGGTGTGGACAATTCCGAGGAAATGCTTGCAGAGGCAATGGAAAAGAGAGTAGAATCCGGGCAGGATATTCTCTATCTTTTACAGGATATGCAGGAATTTGAATTATATGGTACGGTACGTGCGGTGGTCAGTGTGTGTGACAGCCTGAATTATATCACGGAGAGAGAAGAACTTCTTCAGGTATTTCGTCTGGTAAATAACTATCTGGATCCGGAAGGTATTTTTCTCTTTGATATGAATACCGTACATAAGTACAGAGACCTTATGGGTGATACGACAATTGCCGAGAACCGTGAGGAGGGCAGCTTCATCTGGGACAACAGTTTTGATGAAGAAGAAGGCCTGAATTATTATGAGCTTGCTGTTTTTCTTCCGAGAGAGGATGGCCTGTATGAAAAATGCGAGGAAGTCCACTGCCAGAAAGCCTATCCGCAGGAAGAAATCGAATCACTGATAAAAGAAGCAGGTATGGATCTCCTGGCGGTTTATGATGCGTATACGATGGAACCTGCTACGAAGGACAGCGAGAGAATGTTTTTTGTTGCAAGGGAAAAAGGAAAAAATAAATAAAAGAGGTACAGACAGAATATGAAAGATTATATAGTAAGAGCGATTGCTGCGGACAGCCAGATCCGTGCGTTTGCAGCAGTTACAACAGAAACCGTGGAGACTGCAAGACAGAATCACAACACAAGTCCGGTGGCAACTGCCGCGCTGGGACGTCTTCTCACAGCCGGTTCTATGATGGGGGTGATGATGAAGGGAGACAAAGACATCCTGACACTGCAGGTAAAAGGTGACGGACTGATTCAGGGAATTACCGTTACTGCAGATTCTAAAGGACGTGTCAAGGGGTATGTGGGAAATCCGGAAGTAATTATCCCGGCAAATGCGAAAGGCAAACTGGATGTATCCGGTGCTGTCGGCAATGGTTTTCTTCAGGTCATTAAGGATATGGGACTGAAAGAGCCGTATGTCGGTCAGGTCGCATTACAGACAGGAGAGATCGCAGAGGATCTTACTTATTATTTTGCAGCGAGTGAGCAGGTGCCGTCAGCAGTAGGACTCGGCGTTCTGATGAACAAAGATAATACCGTACGTCAGGCTGGAGGTTTTATCGTACAGGTTATGCCGTTTGCAGAAGAAGAAACGATCGCAAAACTTGAAGAAAATGTACAGAAGATCCAGTCCGTAACGACACTTCTGGAGCAGGGCCATACACCGGAGAGCCTTCTGGAACAGGTACTTGACGGTTTTGATATTGAAATCAACGATACGATCCCGACAGAATTTTACTGTAACTGCAGCAAGAGCCGTGTAGAGCGTGCGCTGATCAGCATCGGACGTAAAGAACTAAATGAACTGATTCAGGAAGGCAAAGAAGTAGAACTGAACTGTCATTTCTGTAATAAAAATTATATCTTCAGTGTAGAGGAGTTAAAAGAAATTCTCAGAAAGTGTAAATAGGAGGAAAAAGCTGTGAAAGACGGTTTTATCAAGGTAGCTGCCGCTACACCGGATGTCCGTGTGGCTGACTGCGAATATAATGCAACAGAAATCATCCGTATGATCCATGAGATGGAAGAACAGGGTGCAAAGGTTATGGTATTTCCGGAACTTTGTATCACTGCATATACCTGTGGAGATCTGTTCTGGCAGGAGAATCTTCTGGAAGAGGCGAAAGTTCAGCTTGTCCGTATTGCAGAAGAAACAAAAGAGGTGGACGCACTGATCTTTGTCGGACTCCCTCTGGAATACAATGGTAAGCTTTATAATGTGGCAGCAGGACTCAATCACGGTGAAATCCTGGGGTTTGTACCGAAGACGTATCTGCCAAATTATAATGAGTTTTATGAGGCAAGATATTTTACTTCAGGAGAGCATGTCGACGGCACGGTTCACATTGACCGCGAAGCGTACAAAGAACGGTATGACAGCGATTTTGATGACGTGGAATTTGATATTGAGATGGCATCTTTTGATGAGTTTGAAGAACTCGAAGAAATTGATGATGAAGATTTCGATGATGAAGATTTCGAGGACGAGGACTTCGATGATGAGGATTTCGAGGACGAGGATTTTGACGACCTGGATTTCGATGATGAGGATTTCGAGGATGAGCTTTATGAGGAAGATATCTGGATCTCTCCAAATACGATCTTTACATGCGAGGATATGCCGAAGCTGCAGATTGCAGCAGAAATCTGTGAAGATCTCTGGGTACCAAATCCGCCGAGCGTTGCACATGCATTCCATGGTGCAAATCTGATCGTCAATCTGTCCGCGAGTGATGAAGTTGTCGGTAAGGATTCTTACCGTAAGAGCCTTGTGAGTGCGCAGTCTGCAAGACTTCTCTGTGGCTATATTTATGCAACTGCGGGAGAAGGTGAATCCACACAGGACGTCGTTTACGGCGGTCACAATCTGATTGCGGAAAACGGCTCGATTCTTGCTGAGAGCCGAAGATTCGCAAATGGTGTAATCTATGCAGATCTTGATATCCACCGTCTGGATAATGAACGAAGAAGAATGACAACCTGTCAGTTTGCGCCGGATCTGGCACCGGAAGGGAAGGACATCAGTTATAACGAAGCACCGTTTACACTGGAAAATACAGAGACAGTTCTTACCCGTAAATTTGATTCCAGACCGTTTGTACCTGGAATCAAAGAAGAAAGAGAGCGCCGTTGCGATGAAATTCTGAATATTCAGGCAATGGGACTTAAGAAACGTCTTGCACATATTCACTGCCAGAATGCGGTGATCGGTCTGTCTGGTGGACTGGACTCCACGCTGGCACTTCTTGTGACCGTACGTGCATTTGATATGCTTGGTATGGACAGAAGCAAGATCACGGCTGTTACAATGCCGTGCTTCGGAACGACTGGCCGTACCTATAACAATGCCTGCCAGTTAAGCGAATGTCTGGGGGCAACTCTGAAAGAAGTCAATATCCGTGAAGCGGTCAACCTGCATTTCCGTGATATCGGACACAATCCGAAAGTACATGATGTCACTTATGAGAACGGACAGGCAAGGGAACGTACGCAGATCCTGATGGATATTGCAAACCAGTCCGGTGGTATTGTCATTGGAACAGGAGACCTTTCCGAACTGGCACTTGGGTGGGCAACTTATAATGGTGATCATATGTCCATGTATGCAGTCAACAGTTCCGTGCCGAAGACGCTGGTACGTCATCTGGTAAGATATTATGCAGATACCTGCGAAGATCAGAAACTTGCAGAGATTCTTCTGGATATTCTGGATACTCCGGTAAGTCCGGAACTTCTGCCACCGAAGGATGGTGTGATCTCACAGAAGACAGAAGACCTGGTAGGACCGTATGAACTGCACGACTTTTTCTTATATTATATGCTCCGCTGGACATTCCCGCCGAAAAAAATCTTCCGTCTGGCGCAGAATGCCTTTGCAGGAGAATATGATGATGAGACGATTCTGAAATGGCTTAAGACATTCTATCGCAGATTTTTCATGCAGCAGTTTAAACGTTCTTGTCTGCCGGATGGACCGAAAGTCGGAAGCGTTGCCGTATCTCCGAGAGGAGATCTCCGTATGCCAAGTGATGCGTGCGCGACATTATGGATGAAAGAACTGGATCAGATCAGGATCTAATCGGCAGTTTCAGCTTTTGCGACAGCTTTATCGACGGCATGGATCAGCATGAGCGCCGTGTATTTTTGATCGCTGGAATACTCCAGATTTTCCAGTGACTGAGTAGAATAGATCTGGCTGGCGAGTGAGTCCAGTACAGGTTCTACCAGCGGAAACATGGCGGAAGTACTTTCACTTAAGTTGGCAAGATGAATCGAGCGGATATTGTCCTGATCGACGGTCACTTCGACATCAAAGCTGTTGTTATTTAATCGTATAGAGGTCCGGTAAATCCCGGGAGTGTATTTTGAAACGGTGTCTGAGGATGCCGTTTCAGACTTTCCGGAGCCGAACATAAGAAGCATTACTACCCCAAAGATCACAAGGAGCAGCAGAAAAATTCCGGTATAGATTACCTCTTTCATATGTAAGACGATGATTTTGGTTTTCGAACTCATGTTGAAGCCTCCTGATCCAATGGTCCGGTTCCCGGTGTGATGCCACAGGGTTACTGCGGGATATGATTCTGTATATCTTATTCGTATTTTACTGAAATATGTATCATAAAAGTAAATGTTTAGCAGGGAGGTTTTTATGTCACTTCAGTTTATTATTGGAAATTCCGGCGCGGGTAAATCGTACGCAGCATATCAGAATGTGATACGCGAAGCCTCACGAAATCCGATAAATATGTATTATGTAATCGTTCCGGAGCAGTTTACCATGCAGACACAGAAAACACTCGTGGAAATGCATCCGCAAAAAGGAATCTTAAATATTGATGTACTGAGCTTTGAACGACTGGCGTACCGTATTTTTGAAGAAGTTGGCGGTGATACACGGAAAGTTCTGGAAGAGACCGGAAAGAATATGGTTATTCAGAAACTGGTACAAATGAACCAGAAAAAACTTGTCTATCTGAAAAATCAGATGAAAAAACCGGGTTATCTCGATGAAGTGAAATCCCTGATCTCGGAGTTTATGCAGTATGAAGTCCATGAAGAAGAAATGGATAAGATGATCAATGACGCAGAGGATAAGCCGCTTCTGCAGATGAAATTAAAAGATGTGTCTGTCCTTTATCAGGCATTTCGGGAATATCTGTCAGATCATTTTATGACATCAGAAGAAGTTCTGGAAGTCCTTGCGAAAGAAATTCCGTTTTCACGGAAATTGCGTGGCAGTACAGTCATACTTGATGGTTACACGGGATTTACACCGGTACAGCATACGGTTATCCGGGAACTTCTGGCAGTCTGCAAAAAAGTTTCCGTGACGGTTACGATGGATGTCAGAGAAGAATTTTTGGCAAAGGGAAAGCCACATGAATTATTTTATATGAGTCATAAAATGATTCGTTCTTTAAGTGAATTTACGAAAGATGTGGAAGAACCGGTCTGGATAAAGAGCGGCAGCAGTTCCCGGTTTGCCGATTCGCCTGCCCTTGGATTTCTGGAACAGAATCTGTTTCGTTATCGCAGAAGAAGTTATGACAAAGAGCAAAAAGAAGTGCAGATTTTTCAGGCGGGGACACCGGAGAGAGAGATGCAGGAGACTGCAAGAAGAATTATCCGGCTGGTACGGGATTCACAGTACCGCTACGGGCAGATTGCAGTGATCACAGGAAATCTGGAAGAATACGGAAGTATTGCAAGACATGTCTTTGAAGAAGCCGGGATCCCGTTTTTTATAGATGAGAAGCATTCTGTACTGATGAACCCATTCGTGGAATATGTACGTGCGGCACTGGAGATGGTAAGTCAGGGATTCAGCTATGAAAGCGTGTTCCGGTATCTGCGCTGCGGTATGTCCGATATTTCCAGAAGTGAGACAGATCGTCTGGAAAATTATGTACTGGCACTTGGAATTCATGGATTTCGGAAATGGGATGAGAGATGGGTGCGACTCAGTCGCGATATGGATTCGACATCGATCATGGAACTGAATGTTATCCGGGAGCGTTTTGTGACAGAGGTTCGATCCCTTGCAGAAGGCTTTGCCGGAAAGAAAAAAACAGTCGCAGAATACAGCAGGTGTCTCTATGAATTTATTGTGCAGAGCCGCGTGCAGGAAAAACTTGCGGTGCAGGAGCTTTTATTTAAGCAGCACGGCGACCGTGCCATGGAAAAAGAATATGCCCAGATTTATGGTATAGTTATGAATCTTTTCGATAAAATGGTCAGCATTCTGGGAGACGAAAAAGTATCTGCGGAGGAATATCGCCAGCTCCTTGAAACAGGCATGGGACAAGCGAAGGTAGCACTGATTCCACCGGGAATCGATCAGGTACTGGTCGGTGATATGGAGAGAACGAGACTGAAAGATATCCGTGCATTGTTTTTTGTAGGAGTCAATGAAGGATGTATACCGAAAAATACGGAGTCAGGAGGAATCCTTACAGAGATGGACAGAGATTTTCTGGGAGGACAGGGGATTGAGCTGGCACCGGGACCAAAAGAACTGATGAATACGCAGCGGTTTTATCTGTATCTCAACCTTACGAAGCCATCCGAGAGACTCTGCCTTTCGTACAGTATGTCCAACGGAAAAGGAGAAGCGACGGGACCGGCATTTCTGATCCGGACAGTGCAGACACTTTTTCCGAAGCTTAAGACAGAGCGTGCGGAAGAACCACAGAATGAGCTGGAACTTATTGAGACTCCGAATACAGCAGTGGAATATTTTCTGTCAGAACTGACTGATGAAGAAAAAAGAAAAGATAATCCGATTTTTGCAGAACTGTACAGCTGGTATCTGAACAGTCCGAGATATTGTACAGTAACAAAAAAACTCATAGAAGCTGCTTTTATCCGCAAACCGGTCGATCAGATCAGCAAAAGCGTAGCGAAAGCTCTGTACGGGGAAGTCTCACCGAACGGTGCAACAAGACTGGAACGTTTTTCGGCATGTGCTTTTGCACATTTCCTGAAATACGGACTGGAAGTACAAGAACGTGCAGAATACGAATTCAAGGCAATGGATATGGGAAATGTGATCCATCAGGCACTGGAAGATTTTGCGGCAGAACTTCACAGGAGAAAGTTGGACTGGAGTGTACTTTCGGATGAGATGCGGGATGCGATCGCGGATGAATGTCTGGACAGGATCAGCGCCGATTATGGCAATACGATCCTTCAGAGCAGTGCAAGGAACCAGTATATGATCGAGCGTACGCGAAGAATCCTTAGAAGGACAGTCTGGGCACTGCAGGAACAGCTTCGAAACGGTAAATTTCAGCCGGAGGGATTTGAGGTTTCAATCGGAGGCGGACGAATTGACCGTCTGGATATCATGAAGACAGACGATAAAGTTTATGTAAAGATCATTGATTACAAGACGGGAAATACAACATTTGATCTGGTCAGCATTTATTATGGACTCCAGATGCAGCTTGTTGTATATATGGATGCGGCAGTGAAGGCAGAGCAGCGAAAATATCCGGATGCAGAGGTGAAACCGGCAGGGATTTTTTATTACAATGTCAAAGATCCTATGCTGCAAAAAGAGATGGAAGATGATCTGGACGGACTGGATCCGGAAATCTTTAAGAAACTCAAAATGAATGGTCTGGTTCTGGCAGAAGATGAAGTGATCAGCGGTCTGGACAGGACAACCGTTTCTCTGCCGATGTCTTATACATCAACAGGGCTGTTTCGGAAAGGATCTTCTATAGCCAGTGAAAATGAATTTGCACTTCTGGATGCCTATGTCAAAAAGAAGATTACTGATATCCGGGAGGCAATACTGGACGGTAATGCAGAAGTTTCGCCTTATGAGATGGGCAAGCGGAATGCATGTACGTACTGCCCGTATCAGGGGACATGCGGATTTGACCGCAAAATCCCGGGATATGAGTTCCGCAGACTGAAGCAGTTTGCAGACGATGAGATATGGAAAGCATTTGCAAAGGAGGTGGATGACGAATGGGAGTAATATGGACAGAGGAGCAGCAGAAAGTAATTTCGCTCCGTGACCGGAATATTCTGGTAAGTGCAGCAGCAGGATCCGGAAAAACTGCCGTTCTTGTAGAACGTATTTTAAGCAAGATCTGCGATCCGAAGAAACCAGTCGACATAGACCGTCTTCTGATCATGACGTTTACCCGTGCGGCTGCCGGAGAAATGAAAGACCGTATCTCTGTGGCAATTGATCAGAAGCTGTACGATAATCCGGATAATGAACACCTGCAGCGTCAGACATCACTGATACATAATGCACAGATTACGACCATCGATGGTTTCTGTGCATATATCATCCGAAATTATTTTCATATGATCGACCTGGATCCGGGATATCGTACAGCAGAAGAAGGAGAATTGAAACTTCTGCGTGAAGATGTGATGAAGGAAGTGCTGGAAGAGGCATATGCGCAGAAAGATGAGAAATTTCTGAATCTGGTAGAGTGTTATGCAAACGGCAAAACCGATGATGAAATTCGGGATATGATCTATAAATTATATGATGCTTCTATGAGTCATCCGTTCCCGGAGGAGTGGATTGAAGAATGTCTGAGAGTCTATCAGGTGGATAACGTAGAAGAACTGCGTAATACAAAGTGGATGACGCTTCTGTGGAATGCTGCGCTGGAAAGTATTTCAGAAATTGAAGAATTGCTGGAACGTGCCATACATATATGCCGGGAAATTGATGGTCCGTATTTTTACGAAACAGCATTGGAAAGTGACAGTCTCCTTCTGAAAGAAGCAAAAGAACGTGCAGCAAAGAGGGACTATAATGGTATGGCATCACTTCTGGCAGCACATAAATATGCACGTCTTTCTGCCAAAAAAGATCTGAATGTAGATGAAGAAAAGAAAAAACAGGTGAAAGACCTTCGTGATACAGAAAAATATATATGGAAAGAACTTGAAGAGCACTATTTCAGCCAGTCTGAAGAACATATTCTGGAGGCATTGAAGTACTGCCGGAAACCTTTGGAGGGACTGGCACGGATCACATTACAGTTTAAAGTGGCATTTGCGGAAAAAAAACGAGAAAAAAATGTTCTGGATTTTTCAGATATGGAACACTTTGCCCTGGAAATACTGATGAAAAAAGAAGGCGAAGATATCATCCCAAGTACTGCTGCGAAAGAATTATCTGCCAGATATGAGGAAGTAATGGTGGACGAATATCAGGACAGCAATCTTGTACAGGAAATGATCACTAATCTGGTGTCCGGCTGGGCGGATGGACGTAAAAATATTTTTATGGTCGGGGATGTAAAGCAGAGTATTTACAGATTCCGGCTTGCAAGACCGGAACTTTTTATGGAGAAATACCACAGCTATTCTCTTGAAGATGCAAAAGAACAGCGTGTGGATTTGTACAAAAATTTTCGAAGCAGGAGAGAAGTTTTATCTTCGGTTAATTATATTTTCCGCCAGATTATGGGGGAAGATCTCGGGGGCATTACTTATGACGACGAAAATGCACTTTATACGGGAGCTTCTTTTCCGGAAAAAGAACATGTAGTGGGAGAGAAAACAAATGACCCCGGGAATACGACAGAAGTTCTTTTGATCGAAAAGGACGGGGAAGAACTGTCAGAAGAAGAAAATGGAAATCAGACAGTACAGGAGCAGGAGGCACTGGCCATTGCACAGCGAATCCGTAAAATGGTCGGCAATGAGGAAGTGCTGGATAAAGAGACCGGCAGATACCGGAAGGTTGAATACGGAGATATTGTGATTTTGCTTCGTTCGGCGACAGGATGGGCGGAACCGTTCAGTCAGGTGCTGACATCCAAGGGTATTCCGGTTTACAGTGCATCGCGGACAGGATATTTCTCAGCACAGGAAGTCGTTACTCTTTTGAATTATCTGAGAGTCTGTGATAATCCATTGCAGGATATTCCACTGACCGGTGTACTGCATTCTCCGATTGTGGGATGCACAGTGCAGGAGCTTGCAATCCTTAAGAGTCGCTGCCCGGACGGGATGCTTTATGAGAGCCTTTGTGCATACTGCGAACTGGAAGAGGCGGAACTGACAGAGGAGGAAAAGTGCCTGCAGGAAAAATTATGCGCTTTTCAGGCTCAGCTGGAAGAGATGCGGAATTTGTCCGCATATACACCGGTACATGAACTGATTCTTCACATTCTTTCCGAGACGGGATATGCAGATTATGTAAAAGCTGTGCCGGGAGGTGTGCAGCGTGGGGCAAACATTCATATGCTTGTGGAAAAAGCAATGGATTATGAGAAGACGAGTTACCGTGGACTGTTTAACTTTGTCCGTTATATCGAAAAGCTCCAAAAGTATGAGGTGGATTTTGGCGAAGTAAATCTTGCAGATGCCGGAAGTGGTGCGGTGCAGATTATGACGATCCACAAGAGCAAGGGCCTGGAGTTTCCGGTCGTATTTGCAGCCGGAATGGGGAAACAGTTCAATTTTCAGGATATCAACAGTCGTTTTCTGATCCATCCGGATATGGGATTTGGGGTAGATGTGATCCTTCCGGAAAAAAGACTGATTCTTTCTGCAGTTCATAAGCAGATCATCCGCAGACAGTTACAGAGAGAAAGTCTGGGAGAAGAGCTGCGTGTGCTTTATGTAGCGCTGACAAGAGCAAAAGAAAAGCTGATCATCACAGGATGCATCGGTAAACTGCCAGATGTCTGTAATGCATTAAGTGTTTATATGGATCATGAAGAACCGCTTCTTCCGATGGCCGTGCGCGGAAAGGCAAGAACTTACTGGTCTTACATTTTGCCGGCGCTTGCAAGGCATCCGGCAATGCAGGAACTGTTTCATGAATATGGAATCACAGAGAGACCGGCTGTGGTCTGCGAGAAGGAAAATGCGCATTTTACAGTACACAAAGTGACCGTGGCAGAACTGGTTCAGGGTGAAATTCTGGGGCAGACGGATACGCAGATGCAGGAAAAATTTCTGAAAGAATGGGACAGTAACAGAATCTACGATGAAGAGGTCCACAAGCTGCTGAAAAAGCGTTTCAGTTATCAGTATCCATATGCATATCTTAGAGATCTTCCTGTGAAAGTCAGTGTTTCCGAACTTAAGAAGCGCAGCTGGCACGGGGAAAATGACCGGGAGGAAGCATTGTTTTCAGAGCCGGATATCGTGCCTCTGGTGCCGGATTTTGTATCCGGAGGAAACGAAGAATATAAGGGGGCGGCACGGGGAACAGCATATCACCGTCTGATGGAATGTCTGGATTATACAGCAGTGGATTCAGAAAGTCAGATCCACAAACAGATCACTGCTCTTACAGAAGCTAAAAAAATGGCATATGAAGAAGCGCAATGCATCCGAATACAGGATATTATGACATTTTTGCATTCTGAGATCGGTCAGCGTATGAAAAAAGCTTTCGAGGCGGATCAGTTATACAGAGAACAGCCATTTGTACTTGCACAGAGTATGAAAAATATCGAAAAAGACTGGAATGGTGAGGAGACTGTTCTGGTACAGGGAATCATCGATGCTTATTTTATAGAAGATGAAGAAATCGTGCTTGTCGATTACAAGACAGACAAGGTACGAAAAGGTGAAGAACAGCATCTGATCGACCTTTATCATACGCAGCTTGAGGATTATGCGCAGGCACTGGAGCGCATGCTGCAGAAAAAAGTAAAAGAAACCTGTATTTATTCATTTACACTTGGGAAAATGATCCCGGTCTGAAATATGACATAAGATATGTGACAGTAAATCAGCGGAGGCGCCACCGGCACCTCTTCGATATACGAGGCAAAAAGTCCCGCAGGACAGGAGGTTAAACTCTCCAGCCTGCGGGATATTTGTTTTTGAAGGTATTGCCGACCAGTTTGCCGAAACCGAGAGGGTAGCCTTCGACACAGAGAAGGTGCCAGCCCTTTGTATGAGCAGCTTCTCCCTGTTCTATATTCAGCGTTTCGCCTTTCAGGTAGCGGGTAAGACGCTGATCATTAACAGAAAGGGAAATGATCCCGTCTGTATCATCTTTTCGAAGGGCAAGTGCAAATGGTTCGGACGGTTCGAAACGATTTTTCTTGAGATCTCCGAGATATAATCCGTTTCGAAGGAAGGTAAGGCCACGGAAATCACCGGTGACCGGCGGAAGGTAGTAAACTTTGTCTTTTCGTGTTTCGACACGGTTCCAGTCGAATGGCTGGCCGCCGAGTGTTTTGAGTCCGATTTCCTGAAAGAAAAGTTCCAGCCATTTACGGGTGTCCGGATTGGGTTTTGCATAAGAAAACTGTCCGATCAGATCCGTGCGGCCTTCTTTGCAAAACAGAGCCATAAAGTGTCCTTCCCCCTGCATTTTATGAGGGAAGAGATGAACACAGCGGGAAAGCGCCGGATCGTCGTTTCCCCATGCCGGGACTCCGGGAGCGAAACCCTCGTAAGCAGGAAGTTCCATAAGCTTCATATCCGGGCGGTTTTCGAGAAGATAAGAAACGACTCCTTCATCTTCCTTCGGGGCAAAGGTACAGGTGGAATAAAGAAGCTGTCCGCCAGGACGCAGCATATCCGCAGCCTGCAGGATCAGTTCTTTCTGCAGAACAGAAAGCTCGTCGGATTTTTCCGGTGTCCAGTCTCTGGCAAGTGCATCTTCTTTACGGAACATACCTTCACCGGAGCAGGGGGCATCCAGCAGGATTTTGTGAAAAAATTCCGGAAAACGATCTTTCAGATGAGCCGGCGTCTCATTGGTCACAAATGCATTGGCGATGCCAAAAAGTTCTATATTTCGAAGCAGCGCGCGAGTTCTGGAAGAACTGATATCGTTAGCGACAAGAAGTCCACTGCCGTTTAACATGGCTCCCAGTGCAGTTGCTTTACCGCCCGGCGCCGCGCAAAGATCAAGGATATTTTCACCCGGAGTGACCGGAAGGCAGGATGCCGGTGTCATGGCACTTGGTTCCTGCAGATAATAAAGTCCTGCCTGATACAGAGGACAGAAAGAAGGTCGGACATCCCCGGGATAAAAATATCCGTTCGGAATCCACGGGATCGGGGTGACCGGAAACGGCACGATCTTTTCAAATTCTTCACAGCTTATCTTTGCGGTATTGACACGCAGCCCGTAGGTGCGTGGCGCTTCATAGCTTTTTATAAAATCTTCGTATTCGTTTCCGAGCATTTTCTGCATACGTTCCAGAAATGCCGGAGAGAGTAGATCGGTAATGTTATAGTCAGACATGAAATTCTCCTCATTCAGTAAAATGTCCTGAGGATTCGTCCACAGGAACTAAATATAATGAAATTATAAAATAGTTGAAGAAAATAGAAAATACTATTGACAAAACTATATTATATATCATATAGTATTACTAACGAAATAATATTGTATCGATTGACAATATTACAGAAAATATAAAAAGGAAGTGAGAGCATGGTATTTAATACAGGTGCGGCACTTCTGGATGCGATCGTTTTAGCTGTAGTATCGAAGGAAAAAGACGGGACCTATGGCTACAAGATCACCCAGGATGTACGGAGTGTGCTGGATGTATCCGAATCAACGCTGTATCCGGTGCTGCGGAGACTGCAGAAGGATGAATGTCTGGAGACATATGATCAGGCTTATGCAGGCAGAAACCGCAGATATTATAAGATCACAGAGAAAGGCATGGCACAGCTGAATCTCTACAGAGTTGAATGGAAAGCCTATTCGACAAAGATTTCGAAGCTGTTTGAGGGAGGCATAGAATTATGAACAGAGCGCAGTTTATGGAACAGTTAAAGAAACTGCTTTCTGATATCTCTGAGGAAGAAAGACAGGAGGCTCTTGATTATTATGAGAGTTATTTTGATGATGCCGGAGAAGATCAGGAGGCAGAGGTGATCCGGGAGCTTGGAAGCCCGGGTAAAGTTGCAGCGATCATCAAAGAAGACTTAAAGAACAGTTCGCAGAATTACGGAGAATTTACAGAAAGCGGATATCAGGATGAGCGTGTAGATGATGAACGCCAGATGCCACAGAGACGTGCAGAGAAGGGCTATCATGCAGAACGCAGGGGAGGCAAGGCAGGCGTGATACTTGTACTGATCCTTCTGGTATTTATTTCACCATTGATCAAGGGCACAGTCGGCGGAATCATCGGATTTATTGTGGCACTGATCTTACTTCCGTTTATCCTTGTATTGGGCACAGGGGCAGTTGTCCTCGCACTTTTTGCAATCGCAGTGATTGCAATCGGAGCCGGTATTGGAGCATGTGTGACAGCAACACCGGCATTTGGTGCTCTTGGAATCGGTATTGGCCTGATTCTGCTTTCTCTTGGACTGGTTGGACTTGTATTTTTTGTATGGGCGGCGAGCCGTGCACTTCCGGCAATTCTTCGCAGGTTCACGGATTTTTGCGGCAATATATTAAACAGGGGCAAAAAGGGAGGTGACCGGGCATGAGAAAATTTTCAAAAGTGGTACTGGTCATAGCGGCGGCAGCAGGTGTAGTGGGAATCGGTCTGACGATAGGCGGTGCTTCGATGGGAGCAACGATCGCGGGACTGAATTTATCCAAAGGCGGATTCGGCAGTGCTGTCCGGCAGACTGTAAAATATGTAAGTGTTGGGGATGAAGATGACTGGAATCAGGACTGGGATGAGATTGATGAATCGGACAGTAAAGAGGCAGCCGGAACGAACGGAGAAATCTATCTGGTAGATGGAGTATCAAAACTTGATCTTTCTATCAGAACAGGAGAACTTTATCTTAAAGAATACGATGGAAATGAGATAAAAGTTGAAGTTTCAGGGAAACATAGAGAGAAAGTACGTGTTGGACAGGAAGGAGATACGTTGGTACTGGAATGCATCGGCAGGGTACAGGACAGAGAAATCACAGTCAGCTATCCGAAGAAAATGGAATTTGAGGATGCGTCTGTAGATGTGGCAGCAGGTACCGTAAATCTGGATGATGATTTTTATGCAAAAAAAATGGAGGTATCTGTAGCAGCAGGAGAATTTTCGAATGATGGTGCAGTTACAGCAGAAAAAGCAGATATTACCGTAGGTACGGGAAATGTTGATCTGGAGAATCTGAACGTGCAGGATCTGGAAGCAGACTGTGGAATCGGAAACATCGATCTTGACATCAATGGGAAAGAATCAGATTATGACTATGAAATCTCCTGTTCCGCAGGTGCGGTAGATATCGGTGACAGTTCATACAGTGGTATCGGACATGAGAAAAAAATCAGCAACCCCGGAGCATCCGGAAAGATGGATCTTGACTGTGGTGTGGGAAACATCACCGTAGATTTTGAGTAATGATCAGAACAACGAAATCAAACTTTTTAGAAAGAAGGATTTTACTATGAGGAATAAACGACTTTACAAATCATCTGTTAATTACATGCTCTGCGGTGTCTGCGGCGGCATTGCAGAATACTTCGACATCGATCCGACACTGGTGCGTCTTGCATGGGTGATCCTGACCTGCTTCGGTGGTGCGGGAATCTGGGCATACATCATTGCGGCGATCATTATTCCAAAAGGCTGATACAGGCGTATATTTTTCTGAAAAAATGTCCATACTCTGAGAAATGAATAAAAGGAGTAGTTGGGACATGAATAAAGAAAAAGAAGTGGAAGCCTATCTGAAAAATGAACTTCCGGAAGAAGAAAAGCTAAAATATGAGATCGCACAGGAACTGGGGGTGCTGGATAAAGTGCTGGAGGGCGGATGGAAAAGCCTGTCAGCAAAAGAAACCGGCAGGATCGGCGGACTCGTGGCAAGCAAACGTAAAGAAAATGAAAGATAGGACACAGAAAAACACTGTTCGGATGTTGTTCCGGACGGTGTTTTTTTGCTATAATAAAAATGACATGTTTCGGATTTATCCGCAGGCAGAAACTTATTATACAGAACAACAGAAAACAGGAGAAAATTATGGCAGATATGCAGAATGCATATGTAAAACTTGATAAGGTATCCAAAATATATCAAATGGGTGAAGTGGAGATCAAAGCAGTCGATGAGATCAGTTTTGAAATATCAAAAGGAGAATTTGTCGTGATCGTCGGACCGAGCGGTGCAGGCAAAACGACAGTTCTTAATATCCTGGGTGGCATGGACACTGCGACGAAAGGAACGGTTCTGGTAGATGGCAAAAATATTGCAGATTACAACAGCCGGCAGCTGACTGCCTATCGTCGGAATGATATCGGGTTTGTGTTTCAGTTTTATAATCTGGTGCCGAACCTTACCTCACTGGAAAATGTAGAACTTGCCATGCAGATCTGTAAAAATCCGCTGGATGCAGGAGAAGTACTGAGAGAGGTTGGGCTTGAAGAACGTAGGGGAAACTTTCCGGCGCAGCTTTCCGGTGGAGAGCAGCAGCGAGTGTCCATTGCACGCGCTCTTGCCAAGAATCCGAAGCTTCTTCTTTGTGATGAACCGACGGGTGCGCTCGATTATCAGACCGGTAAGGCAATATTGAAGCTTTTGCAGGATATGTGCCGTCAGAAGGGAATGACCGTAATCGTCATCACACACAACTCGGCGCTGACACCGATGGCAGATCGTGTGATCCATATTAAGAACGGAACGGTTTCCGCAATGGAAATGAACGAGCATCCCACACCGGTGGAGGAGATTGAATGGTAGGAAATATATCTGGAACAGGAAAAAGAAAACAGAGAAAAAAAGCACTGCATAAAGATTTTTGGATGGAAGTCCGCAAGAGCCGGGCACGATTTATTTCAATCTTCTGTATTGTTGCGCTCGGTGTTGCCTTTTTTTCCGGTATTCAGGCTGCATCTCCGGATATGAGATTATCAGGTGATGCGTATTACAATACATCAAAACTGATGGATCTCAAGATTGTCGGTACAATGGGGTTGACGGAAGATGATGTGAAGGCAGTGCAGGAGCTTTCGGGAGTCGGAAATGTGGAAGGTGCATATTCTACAGATGTGATCTGTGGAGAAAACGATTCGCAGAAAGTCCTTCATGTGGAATCTTTAAATAAAAAAGTCAATCAGCTTACTTTGACAGAAGGGCGTCTGCCGGAAAAAAGCGGTGAATGTTTTCTGGATTCTACGTTTGCGGCATCGCAGGGATACGAAGTGGGCAGTAAGCTCGTGATCCGGCAGGATGGAGATAATGGTCTTCTGAAGACGGAAGAGTACACGGTCACAGGTATCGGAAAAAGTCCGCTGTACATTTCTTTTAACAGGGGAAATACGACGGTCGGTTCCGGGGAAGTGAATGGATTTGCCTATGTACTTCCGGATGATTTTGACTCGGAGGTTTTTACACAGATTTATGTGCGTGCAAATGAGGTTGAAAAGGTCACCAGCTATACCGATGCATACGAAAATCTGATTGACAAGATTCAGACAAAAGTCGAGGGAATCGAAGCGGAGTGCTGTCAGATCCGTTATGATGAGGTCATGGCGGAGGCGCAGGACAAGATTTCCGATGCAGAAAAAGAGTTAGAAGACGGTAAGAAAGAAGCTGACGAAAAGCTTGCCGACGCAAAGAAGAAACTGGACGATGGCGAAAAAAAGCTGGAAGACGGCGAGAAGAAATACAACGATGGCAAAAAGCAGCTTGAAGATGCCCGTAAAGAACTGGAAGACGGTAAGAAGCAGCTTGCCGATGCGAAGAAGCAGATCAGTGACGGCAGAAGCCAGATTACATCTGCGAAAGAAGAAGCGGCAGATGGCAGATCACAGCTTGAGGATGCCCAGAAAAAACTGGACGGTGGCTGGAAAAAGTACAATACCGGAAAGACGAAATATGATGAAGGCAAAGCTAAATTTGACGTGGCTAAGAAGGAATTCGAGGCAGGAAAACAGAAGCTTGCAGATGCAAAAGCAGAGTTAGATAAGAAGCAGCAGGAGCTGACAGCAGCTATTGCGCAGGTAAAAGCCGGACAGACTACAGTGGACACACAGATTGTACAGCTTAATACACAGATTCCGCAGCTTGAGGCAGGAATCAGTCAGCTGGAAGCGGCTGCCGCCGGACTTACCGGGGCGCAGCAGGCAGCAGATGCAGCGCAGAGTGCTGTGAGTCAGGCGCAGGAAGCAGTAAATGCGGCACAGGCCGCTTACGACGAGGCAAAACAAAAAGCTGATGCAGGAGATGAAGAGGCAAAGGCACAGTTAGACGCACTTGCACAGAATCTCGGGAATGCACAGACAGCACTTGGTGAGGCTGATCATGCATTAAAAACCGCACAGGCGACACTTGGGGCATGCCAGCAGGCAGCGGCACAGAAAACAGAACTTGAGAACAATCTGGCGGCCGCAAACAGTGGACTTGCGACACTTCAGGCAAAGAAGATCGAGCTTGCAGGAACACTTGCAACGCTCAATGAAAACCAGAAACAGCTCGACAGCGGTTGTGCAACGCTTAATGCGCAGGAAGAGAAGCTTGCTCCGGCACAAAAAGAACTTGATGCAAACGAGAAGACGCTTGCGGCCAGTAAGAAGCAGCTGGATGCAAGCCTTAAGAAACTTGAGAGTAGTCAGCGAAAACTGGATGCAAACCGTGCAAAACTTGATTCTGCGGATGCACAGATTGCGGCAAATGAAGCAAAACTTAATTCAGGCGAAGCGGAGATTGCAGCAAATGAAAAGAAGCTGACTGATGGCGAAAAAGAAATTAAAGAAAATGAAGAAAAGCTAAAAGATTCCGAACAGAAATTAAAGGATGCACGCAAGGAGCTGGCAGACGGAAAGAAAGATTATGAAGACGGCAAAAAGGACGCGCAGGATGAAATCAAAGACGGCCAGCAAAAAATAGACGATGCAAAGAACGAACTGAACGATCTGGAAAAACCGGAGTGGATCATCACAGACCGTAACGGACTTCCGGAGTATTCTGACTATGGAGACAATGCAGACCGTATCAAAAATATCGGTGAGGTTTTCCCGGTGATCTTTTTCCTGGTCGCTGCGCTGATCAGTCTTACGACCATGACGCGAATGGTCGAAGAACAGAGAACACAGATCGGAACGATGAAGGCACTGGGCTACAGCAAGATTCATATTGCCTCGAAGTATTTAAGCTATGCATTTCTGGCGACGGCAGGAGGCAGTATTGTCGGTATCCTGATCGGTGAAAAGATATTGCCGTTTATCATTATCAAAGGATATGGAATGATGTATCATAATGTAGATAAAACACTGCAGATCCATTATGAACTTAAGTATGCACTGACTGCTTCGGTGGCGGCACTGATCTGTACTGTCGGGGCAACTGTATTTTCATGTTATCGTGCGCTGGCAGAGACACCGGCATCTCTGATGCGTCCACCGGCACCAAAAGAAGGCAGGAGAATCCTTCTGGAGCGGATGCCGTTCCTCTGGAAACATCTGAATTTTACATGGAAATCCTCTCTTCGAAACCTGTTCCGCTACAAGAAACGTCTGTTTATGACAGTTTTCGGAATTGCAGGAAGTATGGCACTGATGCTGGTCGGTTACGGAATACGGGATTCGATTTCTGATATTGTAAATCTTCAGTATACCGACCTCCAGCATTATGATGCGATGATCATATCGGACGATGATGCGACCGATACAGAGAAAAAAGAACTGCAAAGCTATCTGGAGCAGAATGAAGATCTGGATCATTATACAAATATCCAGCTTACCAAGCTTACAGCGCCGAACGGAAAATCAGCTTTAAGTGTGTATGTTTATGTACCGGAAAATCTGGAAAAATTCAAAAAAGACGTTACTTTACAGAACCGTGTCACAAAGCAGTCTTATGAGCTGCCGGAAGAAGGTGCGGCAGTCAGTGAAAAAACAGCGACACTTCTCGACTTAAAAGTTGGAGATGAACTGACATTGAAAAAAGACGACAAAGAATACAAAGTAAAGATTTCGGTGATCACCGAAAACTATGCCGGACATTATGCATACATGTCTCCACAGGTATATGAAGAAACCTTTGGTGAGAAACCGGATTACAGTGACATTGTATTTACGGTAAAGGACAAATACAAAGATCAGCTTGAAGAGATCGGACAGAAGATCATGGAATCACCGGCTGTCTTAAGCATCAGCTACACATCAAGTACAGTAGATATGGTAGACCGCATGCTCAGTACGCTGGGAAGCGTAATCGTAGTACTGATCGTATCCGCCGGAATGCTGGCATTTGTTGTTCTTTATAATCTGAACAATATTAATATTACCGAGAGACAGAGAGAACTTGCGACACTGAAAGTCCTGGGCTTCTTTGATATGGAAGTTTCGCAGTATGTTCTGAGGGAAAATATTCTTCTCACGATTGCAGGAATACTTGCAGGATCGGGGATTGGTATTCTGCTACACCGTTATATCATTATGACGATTGAGGTGGATGCCGTTATGTTCGGACGAAATATCCGCCCGGTCAGCTTTTTATACTGCGCCGCGCTCACCTGTATTTTCTCTGTGATTGTAAACATCTCTATGCACAACAAACTGAAAAAGATCGACATGGTCGAATCACTGAAATCTGTGGAATAAGTATACAGATAACTACAAGGAACCCCATAATCTGTGAAAAATATGCAATCCGTCTTGACAAGGCGAAAAAATGCAATTACAGTAGATGGGAGATGCTTTTTTTAATCAGGAGGACATTATGAGCAAAGAACTTGCAAAGACATATGACCCGAAGGGTCTGGAAGACCGTCTCTATCAGAAATGGATGGATCACGGATACTTCCACGCAAAAGTAAATCCAGATAAAAAACCGTTTACCATTGTTATGCCGCCGCCGAACGTAACCGGACAGCTTCATATGGGACATGCACTTGATGAGACCATGCAGGATATCCTGATCCGTTTCAAGAGAATGCAGGGTTATGAAGCACTGTGGCAGCCGGGAACCGACCATGCTGCGATCGCAACAGAGGTTAAGGTTATCGACAAACTCAAAAAAGAAGGAATTGACAAACACGACATCGGTCGTGAGGAATTCCTGAAACATGCATGGGCATGGAAAGAAGAGTATGGCGGAAAGATCATCAACCAGCTCAAGAAGCTTGGTGCATCCGCTGACTGGGAAAGAGAACGTTTCACAATGGATGAAGGATGCTCCAAAGCTGTACAGGAAGTATTCATCCGTTTATACGAAAAAGGATATATCTACAAAGGTTCCAGAATCATCAACTGGTGTCCGGTATGCCAGACTTCTATTTCCGATGCAGAAGTTGAGCATGAGGATCAGGACGGATTTTTCTGGCACATCAATTATCCGATTGCAGGAGAAGAAGGTCGTTTCGTAGAGATTGCAACTACCCGTCCGGAGACACTTCTCGGAGATACTGCAGTTGCAGTTAACCCGGAAGATGAGAGATACAAAGACCTGATCGGCAAGATGTTGAAACTGCCGCTCACTGACCGTGAGATTCCGGTGATCGCAGATGAATACGTGGATAAAGAATTCGGAACAGGCTGTGTAAAGATCACACCGGCACATGACCCGAATGACTTCGAAGTCGGTAAACGCCACAATCTTGAAGAAATCAACATCCTGAACGATGATGCGACCATCAACTCACTCGGCGGCAAATATGCAGGTATGGACCGTTATGAGGCTCGTAAAGCCATGGTTGCAGACCTGGATGCACTGGGACTTCTTGTGAAAGTCGTTCCGCATAATCACAGCGTCGGTACACATGACCGCTGCGGTACGACCGTAGAACCGATGATCAAACCACAGTGGTTTGTACGCATGGACAAAATGGCAAAGGCAGCTATGGATGCGCTGAAACCGGGTGAACTGGAATTTGTTCCGCCAAGCTTCGGTAAGACCTATCTTCACTGGCTTGAAAATATCCGTGACTGGTGTATTTCCCGTCAGCTCTGGTGGGGACACAGAATTCCGGCGTATTACTGCGATGAGTGCGGTGAAGTTGTCGTTGCGAAAGAAATGCCGGAGAAATGCCCGAAATGTGGATGCACACATCTGCATCAGGACGAGGACACTCTGGATACATGGTTCAGTTCTGCACTGTGGCCGTTCTCTACACTGGGATGGCCGGAGAAGACACCGGAACTGGAATATTTTTATCCGACAGATGTTCTTGTAACAGGCTATGATATCATCTTCTTCTGGGTTATCCGTATGGTATTCTCAGCACTTGAGCAGACTGGGGAAGTTCCGTTCCATCATGTACTGATTCATGGCCTTGTGCGTGACTCTCAGGGGCGTAAGATGAGTAAATCTCTCGGAAATGGTATCGATCCTCTGGAAGTTATTGACAAATACGGCGCAGATGCACTTCGACTGACTTTGATCACAGGTAATGCACCTGGAAATGATATGCGTTTCTACTGGGAGCGTGTAGAGTCCAGCCGTAATTTTGCAAACAAAATCTGGAATGCATCCCGTTTCATTATGATGAATCTGGAAGGCAAGACTGTAACAGAGCCGGCAGATCTGAATGATCTATGCTTTGAAGACAAATGGATCCTTTCCAAGCTGAACACTGTGATTCGTGATGTTACAGAGAATATGGATAAATACGAGCTCGGAATCGCTGTACAGAAAGTTTATGACTTCCTGTGGGATGAACTCTGCGACTGGTACATTGAGATGGCGAAAGTTCGTCTCTGGAAAGCAGATGAAGATCCGAAAGCAGCAAACGATGCACTCTGGACGTTGAGAACAGCCCTGACCGAAGGTCTGAAACTTCTTCATCCGTATATGCCGTTTATTACAGAAGAGATCTACTGTACACTTCTTCCGGAAGAAGAGTCTATCATGATTTCCGACTGGCCGGTATATCAGGAAGCATGGGTATTCACGGAAGCCGAAAAAGCAGTTGAAAGCTTCAAAGAAGCAGTTCGTGGCATCCGTAATACACGTACTGAGATGAATGTACCGATGAACCGCAAGACCAGCCTTCACATTGTCGGCAAAGATGCTGAGACATGTGCAAGATATGAAGCATGCAAGAAATCTTTTGTGAATCTCGCATTTGCAAAAGAGATCCTTGTACAGGAAGGCAAAGAAGGCATTGGTGAGGATGCAGTATCTGTAGTTGTATCCGATGCAGTCGTTTATATGCCGCTTGAAGATCTGGTTGACCGCGAAAAAGAGATGGAACGCCTTAAAAAAGAGCAGGATCGTCTCACGAAAGAAATCGCAAGATGCCAGGGAATGCTGAGCAATCCGAACTTTGTCAATAAAGCTCCGGAAGCAAAAGTAAACGCAGAAAAAGAAAAACTTCAGAAATACGAAGAAATGATGGAAAAAGTAAATACACAGCTTAAACAGATGGAGAAATAATAAAGGAGCATTTGGATGAGATTGTATAAAGTGTGCAATAAAATTTCTTTGTTGCTTCATGCACTTTGCAGTGCTGCCGGTTACTTCCTGATTGAAGCGATCAGCCGCCATTCTTTCGTTGAGGCATGGAATTATATGACAGGAAAACCGCTGGTATTTGCATACAATGCGGGACTGATCTTTGTTACCAGCCTAATCGCGTATCTGTTCCGCCGGAGGACATTCTGGCGAGTGCTGATCGCAATATTCTGGCTGCTTCTCGGAATCATAAACGGCATAATCCTTGCAAACAGGGTTACACCGTTTACAGGTCCCGATCTGCATCTTCTGACGGATGGTATGGCAATCTTAAACAAGTATCTGCCTGCATGGGGTGTGATAATTGCATTGATTGTGCTGGGACTGTTTGTCCTTATTCTTCTGGCGCTTCTTATCAGGGGACCGAAGTATAAACGCAGAGTGAAATTTCGCTATGATCTTTTAATGGTAGTTGTCGCTGTGGCAGCATTTGCAGGAATCACGCAGCTTGCTCTGGATAAGAGAGTACTTTCCAATTATTTTGGTAATATTGCATTTGCCTATGAGGATTACGGATATCCATATTGTCTGGCAGTTACGATCTTTGATACAGGAATCAGCTGCCCAAGGGATTATTCCGAAAAGGAGATCCGGAGAATTGAGAAGACAGAAGACAACCTTCCGGCGACCAGCGATAGCAGTAAGCCGAACATTCTTTTCCTGCAGCTGGAATCTTTCTTTGATCCGACACTGGTCAATTATCTGAAGATTTCGGAAGACCCGATTCCGAATTTCCGGAAACTTATGAAGGAGTACACCTCCGGTTATTATAAAGTTCCGGCCGTAGGTGCCGGTACCGCAAATACCGAGTTTGAATCAATCACCGGTATGAGTCTGCATTATTTCGGACCGGGTGAGTATCCATATAAGAGTATTCTGAAAGAAACGACTTGCGAAAGTGCACCTTATGTACTGAAAAATCTGGGTTATACCACACATGCGGTACATAACAATGAAGCCAATTTCTATGGAAGAAGGAGTATTTTCCCGAATCTTGGATTTGATACTTTTACTTCGGCAGAATATATGCCGGAAGAAGAAGATAAGAACCCGCTTGGCTGGACAAAGGATGAAGTTCTGACAGATGAGATTCTTAAATGTCTGGATTCTACGAATGGATCGGATTATATTTATACGATTTCCACGCAGGGACATGGTGCTTATCCGGAAGAACAGCTGATCGATGATCCGGAGATCACCGTTACCGGTGCAGCTACCGAAGCACAGAATAATCAGTGGGAATACTACTGTAACGAAATCCATGAGATGGATAATTTTGTAAAAGAACTGACAGATGCACTTGCAGATTATCCGGAAGACGTGATCCTTGTTATGTATGGTGACCACCTTCCGACTATGGGACTGACAGTTGAAGATCTGAAAAATAAATATCTGTTCCAGACACAGTATGTTATGTGGGACAATTTCGGCATGGAAAAGAAAGACGTCAATCTGGCAGCTTATCAGATGGCGGCTGAGGTAATGGACCGTGCCGGAATCCATGAAGGAACGATCTTCCGTTATCATCAGGCAAGAAGAAACACCAGAAACTATCAGGTGGATCTGGAAACACTGCAGTATGATCTGTTGTATGGAGACCGTTATTCTTATAAAGAAAACGGAGAGACTTTTGAGCGGACCAAAATGCATATGGGTCTTTATGATGTATCATTGGAATCTATGGAACTTGTTTCGGATACGGACTTCACTTATCGGCTGAAGGGTACGAATTTCACACCGTCCAGTCAGGTAAAACTGAACGGCGAATGGGTAGATACCGTATATATCAACCCTACGACGCTGATGATCTCAGGAACGGAGTTAAACGATTTTGACAGGGTTTCCGTTTCGCAGCGAAGCAACAGCTCGACGAGAAAAGCACTGAGCAAGAGCTACGATCGATCGGCATATATGCTGTATTCTGAAAACAAATGGAAACTTCCGACGGAAGAGAATGAATCCTGACGAATAAAAGATTACGATTAGTACTGGACATCTTTCACCACTCATATATAATGATATCGTAGCGTTCTGATTTTTTTAAGAGCGGAACGCTGCGAATACATTAGATAAAGTGGTGAATTTTTTTATGAATTACGAAGAAGCTGTTGCTTATATTGAAGAAACTCCGAAATTTACAACCAAAAACAAACTGGAACATACAAAAGAATGCCTGAGACGTCTCGGCAGTCCCGAAGAGCGCTTTAAGGTCATTCACGTAGCAGGAACAAACGGAAAGGGCAGTACCTGTGCCTTCCTGACATCAATCCTTCGTGAGGCAGGATATTCCTGCGGGTTATTTACTTCTCCGCATCTTGTTGTGATCAATGAGCGATTTCAGATCAATGAAAAAAATATTGATGATGACACTTTTCTGCATGCCTTTGAAAAAGTAAAAAAGCTTGCAGATGAACTTGTCGCAGAGGGCAGTTATCATCCGACGTATTTTGAATTCCTGTTTCTGATGGGAATGGTGATATTTGCCGATGCAGGTGTGGATTATGTAGTCCTTGAGACAGGACTCGGTGGAAAACTGGATGCAACGACTGCAGTAGAACATCCGCTGGCATGTGTGATCACATCAATCAGTTTTGACCATATGCAGTATCTGGGAAACACGATTACTGCGATTGCAGGCGAAAAGGCTGGCATCATTGTGCCAGGAGTACCGGTGATCTATGACGGTAATGATGCGGAAGCGGCAAAAGTCATCAGTGAGAGGGCACAGGAGCTGGGAAGTCCATATTATGAAGTGAAGAGAGAGGATGCAGAGATCCTCCGAAATACAATGTCGGGCATTGATTTTTCATTTAAGAATGAGTATTATGGAAATACAACATTTTCCATACCGTTTATAGCAAAGTATCAGGTTATGAACAGTATGCTTGCGCTGAAAACAATCGAGGTTATGAAGGATCATATTTCTGTATCTGAAGATGCAGTATGTCGTGGTGTCCGTGAGACACGCTGGCAGGGACGTATGGAAACTGTTCTTCCGGGTGTGATCGTGGACGGAGCACATAATGAGGACGGTGTTGAGAAATTTGTTGAAACTGCCGCTCATTTTCAGAAAGAGTATCCGCTGACACTTCTTTTTTCGGCTGTGGATGACAAGGATTATACAGATATGATCCGGACAATTCTGGACAAGATCAGCTTCTGCCATGTGATCGTAACACAGGTGGGCGGGTATCGTAAGGTCCCTGCGGAGCACCTTGCAGAGATATTTAAAGAGCAGGGATGTCCGAGCGCGGAAGCGTGTGAAAATGTGGAGATGGCATTTAAGAAGGCACTTGAGCAGAAGGGCGAGGATGGTATGCTGTTCTGCGTTGGTTCTCTTTATCTGGTAGGCGAGATCAAGACGGCTATCCTGAAGGGAATCAGAAAATAAAGGAGAACGATATGATCGATTACGAAGAAGAACTGAAAAAATTTGAACCATGTCTGGATGTTACAGACGCTGAAGGTGCGATTTATGACAGAGAGCTGACAGATATTCTGGATGTACTTCAGGAAGTCTTAAGAGAAGCCAAGAGTAACCGACGGATAAAGTAAATATAAGGAGAACTACATGAACTGTATGAACTGCGGTGCATTCCTCACAGACCGGGATCTCGATTACTGCCCGAACTGTGGATATAATGTACTGATTCAGAAAAAAGTAGATTACCTGTCCAAAGTTTTCTATAATCAGGGACTGGAAAAGGCAAGTATTCGCGACCTTTCCGGTGCAATTGCCTGTCTGAAACAGAGCCTTATGTATGACAAACGAAATATCCAGGCGCGTAATCTTCTGGGACTGGTTTATTTTGAGACGGGAGAGGTAGTTTCTGCGCTCAGCGAATGGGTGATCAGCAAAAACCTTCAGCCGACAAGAAATCAGGCATCCGAGTATATCAATAAACTGCAGGCAAACCCGAATAAGCTTGCAGCGATCAATGAAACAATCAAGAAATACAATCATGCACTGCTTCTGTGCAGGGAAGGGCATGAGGATATGGCTGCGATCCAGCTGCGTAAGATCCTTGCACAGAACTCAAAGCTGATCAAGGGATATCATCTTCTGGCACTTATCCAGATCAAAAACGAAGAATGGAACCGTGCGCGAAGAACCCTCAAAAAAGCTGCCAGAATCGATAAGACAAATACAACAACACTTCGATTCTTACGTGAAGTAGACGAGCAGACGGGAGTGACCACAAAACTCGAAAAGAAAAATAAAAAAGGTCTGTTCCGTTCCGGAAAGATAAAAGCAGATGAAGATACAGATCTTTTAAATGTGGATCGTATGACTCCGCAGACAATATACAAAGAGCATTCACGCATTTCAGCATTCTTTATACTGGTCACAGGTATTCTTGCAGGTGCTGCGGCATTCTGGCTTCTTGCGGTTCCGTCAATACGTCAGGGAATCTATCAGGAGGCTAACCAGCAGATTGTGCAGTACAGTGAATCGCTTGCAAGTCAGGGCGCCGAGCTCAATAAAGCACAGGGTGAAGCGAAAGAATCCGGTGATACGGTAGAGTCTGTGACACAGGAACTGACAACTGAGCAGGCAAAGAGCGAGAGCTATCAGGCTCTTCTGATGGCGCTCAGCTATTATCAGCAGAAGGATATTGACGATGCGGCTGTAGAGATACAGAAGGTACATGTGGACGTCCTTACAGATGCTCAGAAGTCGATTTATACAACAATCAAGAATGCAACCGGTGTGGCCGGCGTTGGTGACACAGAACCGGCACAGACATCTTCTGACAGCGGGGATGGAAGCAGTGATGACGGAAGTGATTACAGCTCGGACGACGGAAGTGACTACAGTGATGACAGCGGAGATTACGGAGACGAATATTACGAATAAAATTTGACAATAAGAAGAACCTCAGATAAGGGGATGTGCCATATGGCATGTCTCCTTTTTGTATTTATGTAAGAGGAACATGTCTGCTGAAGCAGACTGCATCTGGCGCGCAAAGCGTAACAAGTCCCTCAAAGATTGAGGGATTCAGGGAGTTTGAAGCGGACTTGTCCGCTTTGTTCTAGTGGGGAGATGCCGGTGGTGTGTCTGTGGATTCTTTTTTAAAACAGGTTAGGGGGAGTGAAAATGCAGGAAATGTATAAACTTGAGGGGACAGTACTTACTGTGGTTCTTCCGCAGGATGTGGATCATCCGGTAACGGACCTCGTACGCCGGGAGACGGATCATATTATAAATCAGAATTATATACGCACAATTATTTTTGATTTTACACATACGGAATTTATGGACAGTTCCGGGGTGGGGCTTCTGATGGGACGATACCGGGCAATGGGAATGCGCAAAGAGAGCATACGGGCAGCAGGTGTAAGCCGCCACATAGACCGGCTTTTACATTTGTCCGGATTGCATCGCTATATAGAAATTCAGGCAGCAGAGGAGGAAGAAGCATGAAGGAAAATACAAACGAAATGATTCTGGTATTTGACAGTATTCCGGCAAATGAAGGACTGGCAAGGGTAACCGCAGCATCTTTCTGCACGCAGCTCAATCCGACACTGGAAGAAGTGGCAGATCTGAAGACCGCAGTTTCGGAGGCTGTGACGAACTGCATCATTCACGGATATGAAGGTAAAATAAACAAGATCGAAATGAAACTACAGTATCATGGGAATGAACTGCATGTGCATATTACAGATTATGGAATCGGAATCACGGACATTGAGAAGGCGATGGAACCTATGTATACGTCGAAGCCGGATCATGAGCGTTCGGGGATGGGATTTACCTTTATGGAAGCATTTATGGATGAGATACGTGTAGAATCACAGCCGGGAAAGGGGACTACTGTTCATATGAAGAAGACCATTGGCAGGAAGAGATAAATGCCGGAGGACACTCTTGCCCTGATCGGGCGCGCGCACCAGGGGGATAAAGAGGCGAGAGAGCGCCTGTTTCATGAAAATACAGGACTGATCTACTGTACGGCAAAGCGCTTTCTGGGACGTGGTGTGGATATGGAAGATCTCTTTCAGATCGGAAGTATCGGCCTTCTGAAAGCAGTGGACAAATTTGATACATCTTATGATGTGAAATTTTCCACATATGCCGTGCCGATGATCATCGGAGAAATCAAACGTTTCCTGCGGGATGACGGAATCCTGAAGGTCAGCAGATCTGTTAAAGAGAATCAGTATCGCATCGGGCGAAAAAGAGAAGAGCTGGAAAAAGCACTGGGGAGAGAACCGACGTTTGGAGAACTGGCAGAGAGTGTGCAGATGCTGCCGGAAGAACTGGCAATGACCATGGATGCGGCAAATGATGTGGAATCTATTTATCAGATTATTTATCAGGGTGAGGGAAATGAACTGAGACTTCTGGATAAGATCCCGGAAAAAGAAAACCTCCACGACAGACTTCTGAACAAGATCTTTCTTGAAGAGCTTCTCAGAAGTCTGAACGCGGAGGAAAGAAAGCTTCTTTACATGCGCTATTTCCGGGAGATGACTCAGACGGAAGTAGCAGATGAATTCGGCGTATCACAGGTTCAGATCTCGCGAATGGAGAAGAAAATTCTGAACCGCCTGCGTGCGATTATTTGAATTTGATCTCTTTTCCTTCCAGACGCCACTGTCTGAACTCAGCAGATGCTGACAGAAGAAGGTCGGAAGAAGAGTTCAGGGCTGTTTCTACAGAGTCCTGAATAACACCGATAATGAATCCTACTGCAACGACCTGCATGGAAATGTCATCAGAAATACCAAACAGGGAGCATGCCATCGGGATCAGAAGCAGAGATCCGCCGGCAACACCGGATGCACCACATGCAGACAGTGCTGCAAGAAGGCTTAAGATGATCGCGGTCGGGATATCTACATGGATACCAAGTGTAAATGCTGTTGCCATGGTCATGACGGTGATCGTGATTGCGGCACCGTCCATGTTGATCGTAGCACCGAGCGGGATTGTTACAGAATAAGTATCACGGTCAAGTCCCATCTCTTCACAGACCTTCATATTGACAGGAATGTTGGCTGCGGAACTTCTGGTGAAGAATGCGGTCAGCGCACTTCTCTTCAGACAGTGGAAGATCAGCGGGTATGGATTCTTGCGGATACACCAGTAAACCAGAAGCGGGTTAGTCACAAAGTAGATAAAGAGCATACATCCTACCAGCAGAGCAAGCAATTTTCCGTAAGTAGTGAAGATCTCCAGACCGTTTGTGGATACAGTGTTGAATACAAGACCGAAGATACCGAACGGAGCCATGTTGATGATCCAGGAAACAACAGCAGATGTTCCGTTTGCGATATCATTCAGTACATTTTTGGTCATGTCATTTGCTGCACGGAATGCAAGTCCGAGAAGAATCGCCCACGTAAGGATGCCGACGTAGTTGGCATTTACAAGGGAAGATACCGGGTTGGCAACCACATTTAAAAGAAGGTTGTTTAACACTTCAGCGATGCCCTGTGGTGCGGCTGTGTCTGTAGCTGCGGCAGTGGCCAGTGTAAGTTTTACCGGGAATGCCATGCTGGTAAATACAGCGATGACAGCGGCAAGTACGGTACTGAACATGTAAAGTATGATGACCGTTTTGATAACGCCGCCGTGGGAGTTTCCTGCGTTACACAGAGAACTGATAACCAGAAAGAATACCAGAAGAGGTGCAATTGCTTTCAGGGCGCTTACAAAGACATCTCCGAGGATGGAGATACCGGTAGCTCCCGGGACTGTGAGACCAAGAATCGCTCCGAGTACAAGTCCGACAAGGATTCTTTTGACCAGAGCAATTTCGGTCCATTTGTTCCATAACTTTTTCATATTTTCGCTCCTTTAACGTTGTAAAATGATAATATGGTACATTATAAACGAAAAAAAGCGAGAAAGCAACAAAATTGTTTTGGAACATACAAAGAAATTACAAAATGCCGATCAGGAAGAAGTTTTTTTTCGGCTGCTTTCTTCAAGGAGCGTAGTGTTTACATCATCCTCATATTGACGCATCTGCACCTGCATGGGGGTAGGATCAGCAGAAAACTTCTTTCTCCCGAAGTGGTTAAAGAAGAAAAGAACACCGGCAGCAAGTCCAATGGAGTAGGAAATTTCAAGTATCGTAAATCCACTGGAGATATTTCCAGTCACCTGCTGATAAATCTGCTTAAAAAGTGTTCCGACATCGACATCGGTGTTAAAAGTCATGATCGAAAAAGCAGCACCGAAAAAAGAAGCAAGTGATATAAAAATCACTTTCAGGATATCAAAAACTGTCTGTGATTTCCCTGCTGGCCGGTATGTCAGGATGAAAGACGGTTCTCCGAGCGGAGTAATATCGAGATCCGGTTCCTTTTTCTGAATCAGATCGACGAGATCCGTCACAGACATTGTATAACGTCCGGGAGTGTCCGGGTTTAAGTTTGTGACGGGAAGTACCCGGAGGCGGTTGAGAGCTTTGGCGTTGGTACAGGAAAGTCTTGCAATGTCCTGCAGATAGACATGGGGATGCTTTACGAGAATATTCATGTCTGTCTGCATATACAGAGTATCACTCATGAAATTTACCTCAATCTTTCATTTGCGGGTGGAAGATCATACTGGACAGATATGAAAAGATCAAAGCGGCAGAGACCCCGAGGGCGCAGGCAGTAAAACCACCGGTAAATAATCCAAGAAAGCCATCTTCGGAAATTGCTTTTTGCATACCTTTCCATAATGTGTGCCCGAAACCGAGCAGGGGAACCGTAGCACCAGCACCGGCGAAATTCACAAACGGCTGATAGAGCCCGAGAAAGCTTAAAAGGGCACCGCTGCAGACGAGAAGAACCATGACACGGCCGGGCAGCAGCTTGGTTTTATCCAGAAGAATCTGAACCAGGGCGCAAATGAGGCCGCCGGTCCAGAATGCATTAAAATAGTCCATTAGTTTTTACCTCCTTTGCAGGGACTGGGAATGTGTTCGAGGATGATTCCATGTGCGATGCCGGAGACGGGGGCACCCTCATTAAAACTTACTTTTGAGAGCAGGGCACCGGTCGGGACAAATAAAACCCGTTTCAGTTCTCCGCTGGCAATACGTGGCAGAAGCCAGGCGTTGAGAACGGATGCCGCACATCCACATCCACTTCCGCCGGAATGAGTATCCTGTGCCTGATTGTCATAGATCAGAAGTCCGCAGTCCTGATGTACGGATGAAATATCTGTTCCCTTTTCGGCAAGGAGATCAAAAAGAATGTGCTGACCGACCATGCCAAGGTCGCCGGTGATGATGGCATCGTAATCTTCCGGAGAACGTGAAAAGTCTTCGAGATTTCGATGGATCGTATCACATGCGGCAGGTGCCATGCATCCACCCATGTTGAGCGAATCGTGAAAACCGAAATCAATTACTTTTCCGGTTGTTATGCCGGTAATGGCTGCATACCCGTTTGTGTGGGCGAGCGGAGACGAACCGGGAAGAGAACAACTGCAAGGCGGTTTTGCGCCAATTATGCAGGCACCGCTTCCGGTAACGGTCCAGGTGGCAGAGAGCGGGCGCTGGGAACCATAACCAAGTGGAAAACGAAATTCTTTTTCTGCAGTTGCAAAGTGACTGGAAGTGGCACAAAGGATATGTGCCCCATAGCCTGCAGATACAGCGATCGCTCCGAGAGAAAGGGATTCCCCCATGGTGGAGCAGGCACCATACAGTCCGTAGAATGGAATTCCCATTTCTGCAATGCCGAAAGAGGAGGCAATTGTCTGGGCGAGAAGATCACCTGCAAATACCATACGGATATCGCGGGGAGTAAGCCCGGCTTTTCCGATTGCGAGTGTGGCGGCTTCTTTTTGCATGGTGCTTTCTGCGCTTTCCCATGTCTTTTCACCGAACATGGAATCTTCGCAGATCATATCAAAATATTCTTTTAGCGGCCCGCTTCCTTCTTTTGACCCAACGACAGAGGCTGCACTCTGAATATAGACCGGGTCGGTAAAAGAAATACTTGCTTTTCCTGTTTGCTTTCCTACAGACATTATATCACCTCCATAAGATGAACAATAAAATAGATGAGTCCGAGAATCCAGGAACTTAGGATCCCATAGAGAATGACAGGACCGGCAATGGTAAATATTTTGCAACCGATGCCGAAAACCTGTCCCTCTGCACGGTATTCGATCGCGGAAGCTGCAACGGAGTTGGCGAAACCGGTAATGGGAACAAGTCCTCCGGCACCTCCAAATTTGCCGATTTTGGAATAAAGATTTAATCCTGTTAAGATGACACTGATCAGGATCAGAAGTAAAGAGCACCAGTTGCCGGCGGTCTCGCGATCTGCGCCGATTGTCATGGCGGTATTGAGAATAAGCTGCCCGAACGCACAGATCAGTCCTCCGGTCAGAAATGCTTTTATCATGTCAAGAGGCAGACTGTGCGAGGGGGTGATGCTGCTTACATATTTTTCGTAGCGTTTTTGATTTTCTTTATAAGTTTTGGTTCCGGGTGAGAGTTGTTTCATAAAATCATTCCTTTCCTGATAAATTTTGGGAAGATATAAAAATATTTGCGAAAAGACAGGATTTCTTTTGACTTTTATGTGTTTTATGCATATAATGAGAAAGCTTATTGCCATCTGAGAAAGTAAAAAAGGAAGCATCCTGCAAATTTTCCGGCGGCAATGGCAATAATAATGACGGGAAGCCCGCGGGTGAGATGAATTCTCCGACAGAAAACGGGAAAGACATCGGCAACTTCTGCAAGAGCCAGAATCCAGCTTCCCAGAAAAATACCGGAAAAGATACCATATAAGATAAGAAAAATGTTCCCCAGTGGAAGGGAAGGCTGAAACAGACAGAAAAGATTTCCGAGTACAATTCCGAGAAAAGTCATGTCTTCGTATAACAGCATGTGATCCGCGGTGTGCGTGATTCCTGCGTAGCGTGGAACGATAGAAAGACCGATCATCAGACCGACGACACCACCGGCAATGATGATACCGGAGCTTAAACCCACGAAAATCAGAAAAATCTGCTGCCACATAACCGTACTCCTTTCGGCAAGATGTTATTTCAGAGGGAATTGATGGATATTATATGGAAGTTACAAAAATTCATACGCAAATTCTAAAAAAACTATGAAAAACTGTACATTCAATTGCGTGAATAGTATAATTAAGCGGAGTGGGGATAGAGAAAGTTTAAATAATATGAAAATCATAGGGAGGTTTGCACATGTATGATGCGTTTTCTCGCATGGAGATTCTGATGGGAACCAGAGCTGTGAACCGCCTTGGCAGCGCAAAAATTGCAGTTTTTGGAATCGGCGGTGCGGGTTCTTATGTAGTGGAAGCTCTGGCACGCTGTGGAGTAGGCAGCCTTACGCTGGTAGACCATAAAGATATCGTACAGTCTGATATCAACAGGCAGCTGTATGCGGGACAGTCTACCGTCGGACGAAAGAAAGTCCAGACAGCCAAGGAACATATCAGAGATATTGATGAGAACATTCTTGTTCACACATATGAAACATATTATAATGAAGAAACTGCGGGAATGTTTGACCTGCAGTCCTTTGACTATATTGTGGATGCCATGGATGTGTCAGCATCCAAAGTGCTCCTGATAGAGCAGGCGGGGAAATATCGCGTTCCGTTGATCTCCTGCCTTGCAACAGATAATAAGATCAACCCTGCACGGCTTGAGATAGCAGATATTTCCAGAGTCAGCAATGATCCTCTGGCAAAAGCTATTCGTGCAGAACTTCGCAAAAAAAATATCCGTAAGGTCAAGGTGCTGTGCTCCAGAGAAAAGGCATACAAGGAGCGGCGCATCGGAAAACAGAAAGAAAACCATGAGCATATGTTGTCGGGAAGTATTTCTTTTATTCCGGGTGTGGCGGGCATGCTGATTGCCGGTGAAGTGGTGAAAGATCTTCTTACGGAAAAAATAAAAAAGAAAGATAGAGGACACAATCTGTGAATAAAGAAATAAAACAGAGATTTTGTCAACAGCTCGGAGACGAGAGGGTTCGCTTTGAAGAACCGATGTGCGATCACACGACATTTCGGATCGGCGGACCGGCAGAAGTGTTTGTGATGCCGGACTCCTATGAGCAGATTGCATGGGTGATCGGGCAGTGCCGCCAGGAAGCAATTCCGTATTTTATTCTCGGAAATGGAAGCAACCTGCTGGTTAGTGATCATGGTTATCGTGGAGTGATCATTCAGCTCGATCGCAATCTGGGTGAAATTACGGTAAATGGTACGGAAATACGGGCGGCAGCAGGTGCGCTCCTTTCTACAATTGCAGCAACAGCAAGAAGGTCTTCTCTGAGTGGTTTTGAGTTCGCGGGAGGCATTCCGGGAACACTCGGTGGAGCTGTGACCATGAATGCAGGTGCCTATGGCGGTGAAATGAAAGATGTCCTTAAAGAAGTTACCGTGATGAATCAGGATGGTGAGATTCTTACGATACCGGCGGATAAGCTGGAGCTTGGATATCGAACCAGTATCATAAAGACGGCCGGATATATCGTGCTGGAAGCAGTAATTTCACTTAAGAAAGGCAATATCGAAGAAATTACCGCGCTGAGCAGAAAATTAAGTGCGCAGCGAATCGAGAAACAGCCGCTGGAGTATCCGAGTGCAGGAAGTACATTTAAGCGTCCGGAAGGTTACTTTGCCGGAAAACTGATCATGGACAGCAATCTTCGCGGCTATCGTGTCGGCGGGGCGCAGGTGTCTGAAAAGCACTGCGGTTTTGTGATCAATGCCGGGGGTGCAACTGCTGAAGATGTATCAATACTTATGAAAAATGTGACGGATATTGTATACGAGAAATTCGGTGTAAAACTTGAACCGGAGGTGAAATTTCTCGGCAAATTTGACGGGAGATAAGATATGCGACTTGTAATAGTGACCGGACTTTCCGGGGCAGGTAAATCAACAGCTCTGAAAATGCTGGAAGATGCCCGTTATTTTTGTGTAGATAATCTTCCTATTCCGCTTGTTGGGAAATTTGTTTCACTGATGAGCGGATCACAGGAAGAAGATGTGCAGAATGCGGCAATCGGAATTGACGCACGAAGCGGTAAGGCACTGGAAGAATTTGAAGTGGTTCTTGATAAGCTTAAAGCAGAAGGACATACTTTTGAAATTCTTTTTCTGGATGCAGAAGACAAAGTTCTTGTGAAGCGTTATAAGGAGTCCAGACGCAGCCATCCGCTTGCGCTTAACGGAAGAGTGGATGACGGTATCCGGCAGGAACGCCAGAAGACAGAATTCTTAAGAAAAAGAGCAGATTATATTATTGATACGACGCATCTTCTGACAAGAGAACTCAAAAAAGAACTGAACAATATTTTTGTAGATAATGGTAAGTTCAGCAATATGATGATCTCGGTATTGTCCTTTGGATTCAAATACGGCATACCGGAAGATGCGGATCTTGTATTTGATGTGCGTTTTCTGCCGAATCCATATTATGTAGATGAACTTCGTCCGCTGACAGGGCAGGATGAAGGTGTGTTCAATTATGTGATGGATAATGAAATTGCCAGGCAGTTTGCGGCAAAACTTGATGATATGGTGAAATTTCTGATTCCGAATTATGCAAAAGAAGGCAAGACAAGCCTTGTCATTGCAATCGGATGCACGGGCGGCAAACACCGTTCGGTGACACTGGCACGGGTTTTGTATGACAGGCTGATTGAAACAAGAGAATATGGAATCAGGCTGGAGCATCGTGATATAGGAAAGGATGCTCTTCTGAAAAAATAAAGCAGCACAAAAGGAGAATGGAAATTGTCTTTTTCAGGGATGGTGAAAGAAGAACTTTCCAGACAGACAAGTACGGCGAGGCATTGCCGGATTGCGGAAACAGCAGCACTTCTCAGTGCATGCGGCCGCATCACAAAGGATGGAAGTCTACGGTTTCAGACAGAAAATGATGCCGTGGTGAGAAAGTACTTTACTTTATTGCAAAAAACATTTAATATAGATACAGAAATAGCCATTCGCGAGAGCAGTCTGCTCAAAAAAGGAAATGTATATCATATAGAGATTACAGATCCTTTGCAGGTACAGAATGTACTTCAGGGGACGAAACTTTCGGTGAATGAGGCTGACAGAGGAACTTTGTTTCCGGAGAATGGACTGATCACGCAGCAGAATTGCTGTAAGCGTGCGTTTATACGGGGTGCTTTTCTTGCATCCGGTTCGATCAGCGATCCGGAGAAAGGATATCATTTTGAAATCGTATGTCAGGATGAAGCTAAGGCAGAGAACTTACGGGATATCATCCATACATTTCAGATTGATGCAAAGATCGTGCTGCGCAAGAAGTCATATGTGGTCTATGTGAAAGAGGGCGCACAGATTGTGGATATGCTGGCAATCATGGAAGCAAATGTTGCATTGATGAATCTTGAGAATATTCGTATTCTTAAGGAAATGCGTAATTCTGTCAACCGGAAAGTAAACTGCGAAACAGCAAATATCAATAAAACAGTTAGTGCGGCAGTCAAACAGATCGAAGATATCAGACTGATCAAAGAAAAAACAGGGCTTCATAATTTGAATGAAGGCCTTGCGGAAATTGCAGAGCTGAGATTACAGTATCCGGAAGCTACACTAAAAGAATTAGGAATGATGTTAAGTCCACAGGTAGGCAAGTCAGGCGTGAATCACCGGCTTCGCAAACTGAGTGAAATAGCGGATGAACTGCGGACAAACGAGGAGGAAGTATTATGATTAAAAAACCGATCACCATTCATTTATCGACAGGACTGGAAGCTCGTCCGGTTGCTCAACTTGTACAGGTAGCGAGTCAGTTCAACAGCGAGATTTATGTTGAGATTGGCAGAAAAAAAGTCAATGCTAAGAGTATTATGGGGATGATGACTTTAGGACTGGATGCAGGTGAAGAAATTACGCTTTCTGCAAATGGGGACGATGAAGAAGCGGCAATGGAGAGCATCGAAAATTATTTAAGCAATCAGTAATTCTCGAATCACAGATAAAGAGCATTGCCGGAAGGAGACCAATTCCTGTGCAGTGCTTTTCATAAAGGCAAACCAAAGCGAGGAGATACCAATGTCAAAATTTTTGAAGTTTATTGTACACTTTGCAGTTATATGTACGATCGTATGTGTCCTTGGACTGGCGCTTCCGCCATTCTTTGGAGTGCGTACCGTGATCATGGATTCGACGGATAAGGCGACAAACCTGCCGCTGGGATCTGTAACTTATGCGATTCCGGTAAGAACCGAGGAAGTGACTGCCGGTTCTCCGATTCTTGTACAGGAAGATGGCAAAACCTACAAATACAATCTTGTGAGCGTAAACAGAGAAAATAATACAGGTACCGTGATTGATACAACAACTTCTGCACAGGAGAGTATTACGGTTTCCGTTAAGAACTGGGTGCCGAAGATTGTGATCACGATTCCGTTCGTTGGATATCTGCTGGTGGCAACGGAGAGTGTTGAAGGATTGATCGTTCTTGGACTTGTAATTCTCTTTCTTATTATATTATATGTTATCGCAGAGCTCTGGAGAAAAGATCCGGATGATGATGAATACGAAGATCTCCAGGGAGATACACGACATGTGAAATCATCACGTGAGCTGAAAGCAGAAGAAAAAGCCCGTGCGAAACGTATGAAACAGGAAGATAAAGAACTTCTCCAGGATGCAAAAGAAAAGAAAAAGAAATCCAAAAAGGAAGAGAAGAAGAAAAAGAAGATTCGTACCGGCGGTTTTGTAGATGAGATCGATGAAGATGATCTTGATGACGAACCGGAAGAAACAGTTCGGCCGGCAGGAAATGTACAGGCTGCAACAAGTGAGGCGCATGAACTTCTAAAAAAAGAAATTGCAGCAGCGACAGCCGAAGAAGAAACAGAAGCACCTGAAAGTTATCCTGAAATATCAGGGGAACCGGCGGAATCAACTGTTTCTGAAGAAGAATTTCCGGAGGAAGAAATCGAAGAGGAACCACCTGTTGAAATCAAAAAACTTGCTATTCCACGAAGAACAGCATCTCAGCTTGCCAACAGAGCAAGAAAAGAGGGCGATGCACCGGATGTAGTCAGGGATTCCGTTACAAAGGTTACATTATTTGATTATTCTGACATCATTGGCGGCGACGAGGAAGAGGAAGAATAAAACTACTATATATAATATAGAAGAAAAGCGGTGTGAGATGTGATCTTGCACCGCTTAAATTGTATCTATAAAAATACAAAATAAAATTAAAAAAGGACTTGCATAAGTGATATGTCTTGTGTATAATAATCCTTGCTGTGACATGATAGCAATGAAGCGCGAGGTTGCCGCTAAGAGATAGCGGGTTTTCCGTGGAGCGAATGTCAAGTTAGGAAACTGACGACAAGTCACTGTACAAGTTCAGAAACCATCAACGGGATGGACGTGTGTAAAGAAGTCGAAAGACACACACGGAGATGTGTACAGTCGCCGCTTGTCGTACTGCATAATTGAGTACGAATAGGAGGAGACTTTTTTTATGGCAAATCAGGTAATGAGAATCACTTTAAAGGCTTATGATCATCAGTTAGTAGATGCATCAGCAGCAAAAATCATCGAGACTGTTAAAAAGAACGGAGCAACTGTTAGCGGACCGGTTCCGCTTCCTACCAAGAAGGAAGTTGTTACAATCTTAAGAGCTGTTCACAAATACAAAGATTCCAGAGAACAGTTCGAGCAGAGAACTCATAAGAGACTTATCGATATCATGACACCAACCCAGAAAACAGTTGATGCACTTTCCAGACTGGAAATGCCGGCAGGTGTTCACATCGATATCAAGATGAAAACCAAATAATTTTTAAACTCGTTTTAAATGCCCTTTCGGGCGTTTCAAAAAACTATATGATTGCCTTTATGGTAATCCGCTATAAGGAGGAAGAAAGAAATGAAGAAAGCTATTTTAGCTACTAAAGTCGGAATGACTCAGATCTTCAATGAAGACGGCCAGTTAATTCCGGTAACCGTTTTACAGGCTGGTCCATGCGTTGTAACTCAGGTTAAGACAGAGGAAAACGACGGATACGCTGCAGTTCAGGTTGGCTACGGCGAGATCAGAGAAAAACTGGTTAACAAACCGGAAAAAGGTCACTTTGACAAAGCTGGTGTGGCAGCACAGAGATTCGTTAAAGAATTCAGATTTGAAAATGCTGCAGAATACACAGTAGGACAGGAAATTAAAGCTGACATCTTTGCAGACGGCGATCACATCGATGCAACTGCAATCTCCAAAGGTAAAGGCTTCCAGGGCGCTATTAAGAGACACGGACAGTCCAGAGGACCTATGGCTCACGGCTCCAAATATCATCGTCATGCTGGTTCCAATGGTGCTTGCTCCGATCCGAGTAAAGTATTCAAAGGAAAACACATGCCGGGTCACATGGGAAATGTACAGGTTACAGTACAGAACCTTGAGATCGTTCGCGTAGACACAGAAAACAATTTACTGTTAGTGAAAGGTGCTGTTCCAGGACCTAAGAAATCTCTGGTGACCATCAAAGAGACAGTAAAGTCTTTATAATGAGAAAGGAGGAGCATCAGAATGGCAAACGTAACAGTTTATAATATGGAAGGCAATGAAGTTGGAACAATGGAACTGAACGATGCAGTGTTCGGAGTAGAAATCAACGAGCATCTTGTTCATCTTGCTGTTGTTCGTCAGCTTGCAAATAATCGCCAGGGTACTCAGAAAGCAAAAACACGTTCTGAAGTAAGCGGCGGCGGAAGAAAACCGTGGAGACAGAAAGGAACAGGTCATGCTAGACAGGGTTCCATCCGTGCACCACAGTGGACTGGCGGCGGTGTAGTATTCGCTCCGGTACCGAGAGATTATGAAGTGAAAATGAACAAAAAAGAAAGAAGAGCAGCTCTGAAATCCGCTCTGACTTCCAAAGTTCAGGATAATAAACTGGTTGTTGTAGACAGCCTTGCACTTGCAGAAGCTAAGACAAAAGAAATGCAGAAGGTTCTTACAAACCTTAAAGCAGAAAAAGCTCTTATCGTAACTGCTGGTGATGATCAGAACGTAGTTCTTTCTGCAAGAAACATTGCAGATGTACAGACTGCAACTGTAAACACTATCAATGTATACGATGTTATGAAACACAGTACTGTAGTGGTTACTAAAGACGCAGTTGCATCCATTGAGGAGGTATACGCATAATGGCAGATATTAAATATTATGATGTAATTCTCAAGCCTGTAATCACAGAGAAATCCATGAATGTCATGGGTGAGAAAAAATACACTTTCCTGGTTCATCCGGAAGCAAATAAGTCTCAGATCAAAGAGGCTGTAGAGAAAATGTTCGAAGGAACAAAAGTAAAGAGCGTTAATACCATGAATATGGATGGTAAGAAAAAACGTCGCGGTGTGACAGTTGGTAAAACAGCTAAAACTAAAAAAGCGATCGTAGCTCTGACAGAAGAAAGCAAAGACATCGAAATCTTCGAGGGACTTTAATCCTCAGCTTTCTCAAATGACTATGTGCACGAAAGCACGATAAGAAATTCGAAAGGAGAAACATCATGGGAATCAAAACCTATAACCCATATACACCTTCCAGAAGACATATGACTGGATCTGATTTCTCTGAGATCACAACAAGCACCCCTGAGAAATCCTTAGTTGTATCTCTGAAGAAAAACTCTGGACGTAACAACCAGGGTAAAATCACTGTAAGACACCGCGGAGGCGGAAGCAGAAGAAAATACAGAATCATCGACTTCAAGAGAAGAAAAGATGGAATCCATGCTACTGTTAAGACAATCGAATACGATCCGAACAGAACAGCAAACATCGCTCTGATCTGCTATGAAGATGGTGAAAAAGCATACATCCTTGCACCGGAAGGACTGAAAGTCGGACAGAAAGTTATGAACGGTCCGGAAGCAGAAATCCGTGTAGGAAACTGCCTGCCACTGGAACTTATTCCGGTTGGTACTATGGTTCACAACATTGAGCTGCATCCTGGAAAAGGCGGACAGATGGTTCGTTCCGCTGGTAACGGTGCTCAGCTGATGGCTAAAGAAGGCAAATATGCAACATTAAGATTACCTTCAGGTGAAATGAGAATGGTTCCGATTGTATGCCGCGCATCTATCGGTGTTGTTGGTAACGGTGATCACAACCTCGTTAATATTGGTAAAGCTGGACGTAAACGTCACATGGGAATCAGACCTACAGTTCGTGGTTCCGTAATGAACCCGAATGACCATCCGCATGGTGGTGGTGAAGGAAAGACCGGAATCGGTCGTCCAGGTCCGTGTACACCATGGGGCAAACCTGCTCTTGGTCTGAAGACCAGAAAGAAAAACAAACAGTCCAACAAGCTCATCGTAAGAAGACGCGATGGAAAAGCTTTATCAAAATAATAAGGAGGGTACAGAATGTCTCGTTCATTGAAAAAAGGACCTTTCGCAGATGCAAGCCTGCTTAAAAAGGTTGACGCTCTGAATGCTGCAAATGATAAATCTGTGATCAAAACATGGTCACGTCGTTCCACTATCTTCCCGTCCTTCGTAGGACATACAATTGCAGTCCATGACGGAAGAAAACACGTTCCGGTATACATCACAGAAGATATGGTTGGTCATAAACTTGGTGAGTTCGTAGCAACCAGAACATATAGAGGACACGGAAAAGACGAAAAGAAATCCGGCGTTCGCTAGTATTAATCATTAACTAAAATTAACTGCCTGTTGTCCCGATGGGGACAGCATGGCGGATTCCAGATATTGAATAAATCGAAAGGAGGCACTTAAAAATGGCAAAGGGACATAGAAGCCAGATTAAGAGAGCCAGAAATGAGAGTAATAGAGAGACAAGACCGTCTGCAAAATTATCTTATGCAAGAATTTCTGTTCAGAAAGCCTGCTATGTATTAGATGCAATTCGTGGCAAAGATGTGCAGACAGCACTTGGTATCCTGACATACAATCCAAGATACGCTTCCAGCGTTCTGAAGAAGCTGCTTGAGTCAGCAATCGCAAACGCAGAAAACAATAACGGAATGAGCGCAGATAACCTCTACGTTGCAGCGTGCTATGCAAACAAAGGACCTACAATGAAACGTATTCAGCCAAGAGCACAGGGTAGAGCTTACAGAATCGAAAAGAGAACAAGCCATATCACCATCGTGCTGGATGAAAGATAAGGAGGAAAAGCATGGGACAGAAAGTTAACCCACATGGCCTTAGAGTCGGTGTTATCAAGGATTGGGATTCCAGATGGTATGCAGAAGCTGATTTTGCAGACTATCTTGTTGAAGACTACAATATCAGAACATTTTTAAAGAAAAAACTTTACAGTGCAGGTGTTTCCAAAATCGAAATCGAAAGAGCATCTGACAGAGTTAAGATCATCATCTATACTGCTAAACCGGGTATTGTAATCGGTAAAGGTGGTTCTGAGATCGAAAAAGTTAAAGCTGAATTACAGAAATATACAGATAAGAAACTCATCGTAGATATCAAAGAAGTTAAGAGACCGGACAGAGATGCTCAGCTCGTTGCCGAAAACATCGCACTGCAGCTTGAAAACCGTATCTCCTTCAGACGTGCTATGAAATCTACAATGCAGAGAACAATGAAAGCAGGAGCAAAAGGAATCAAAACATCCGTATCCGGACGTCTTGGTGGAGCTGATATGGCTCGTACAGAGTTCTACAGCGAAGGAACTATTCCGCTTCAGACACTTCGTGCTGACATTGATTATGGATTTGCAGAAGCTGACACAACTTACGGAAAAGTTGGTGTAAAAGCTTGGGTATACAACGGTGAAGTACTTCCTACTAAAGGAAATAAGGAAGGGAGCGATAAATAATGTTAATGCCAAAAAGAGTAAAACGTCGTAAACAGTTCCGTGGCTCCATGAGAGGTAAAGCCCTTAGAGGTAATAAAATCAATTATGGTGAATTCGGTCTTGTTGCAACCGAGCCTTGCTGGATTAGATCTAACCAGATCGAAGCAGCCCGTATCGCCATGACACGTTACATCAAACGTGGTGGTCAGGTTTGGATTAAGATTTTCCCGGATAAACCAGTAACAGCGAAACCAGCAGAAACACGTATGGGTTCTGGTAAAGGAGCCCTTGAATACTGGGTAGCAGTTGTTAAGCCAGGACGTGTAATGTTCGAAATCGCAGGCGTTTCTGAAGAAATCGCTCGTGAAGCATTACGTCTTGCAATGCACAAGTTACCATGTAAATGTAAAATCGTTTCTCGTGCAGACTTAGAAGGCGGTGATAACAGTGAAAATTAATAAATTCGTAGAAGATTTAAAAGCAAAATCAGCTGCAGAATTAAATGAAGAATTAGTAGCTGCTAAAAAAGAACTTTTCAATCTGAGATTTCAGAATGCAACCAATCAGTTGGACAATACAAGCAGAATCAAAGAGGTTCGCAAAAATATTGCCAGAATCCAGACAGTAATCACTGAGCAGGCTAACGCTGCGAAATAGTGAATATAGGAGGAAATAATCGTGGAAAGAAATCTGAGAAAGACCCGTGTGGGTAAGGTTGTCAGCAATAAGATGGACAAGACCATTGTAGTTGCTATCGAAGACCATGTAAAACATCCTCTTTACAAAAAAATCGTAAAGAGAACATATAAACTTAAAGCTCATGATGAAAATAATGAGTGCAATATCGGTGATACCGTTAAAGTTATGGAAACCAGACCGCTGTCCAAGGACAAAAGATGGAGACTGGTTGAGATTGTAGAGAAAGTGAAATAAGGAGGAAACCAGTATGATTCAGCAGGAAACAAGACTGAAAGTTGCCGACAACACTGGTGCAAAAGAAATCCTTTGTATTCGTGTTATGGGTGGCTCTACAAGAAGATATGCTAACATCGGTGATACTATCGTTGCTACTGTTAAAGATGCAACACCAGGCGGTGTTGTTAAAAAAGGCGATGTAGTTAAAGCTGTTGTTGTTCGTACAAAAAAAGGCGCTCGTCGTAAAGACGGATCTTACATCCGTTTCGATGAAAATGCAGCCGTAATCATTAAAGACGATTTAACTCCGAAAGGAACACGTATCTTTGGACCAGTTGCCAGAGAGCTTCGTGAAAAGAAATTCATGAAGATCGTTTCCTTAGCTCCGGAAGTATTATAGGAGGGTGCCTAATGTCAGCTATGAAAATTAAAAAAGGCGACACTGTTAAAGTAATCGCTGGAAAAGATAAAGGCAAAGAAGGAAAAGTTCTTGCCGTTAACGTAAAAGACAACACCGTAATCGTTGAGAATGTCAACATGGTTACAAAGCACAACAAACCATCAGCAGCAAACCAGGCTGGCGGAATCTCCACAAAAGAAGCTGCTCTTCACATCTCCAACGTAATGCTCGTTGTAGATGGAAAAGCAACAAGAGTTGGATTCCAGATGGATGGAGACAAAAAAGTTCGTGTTGCTAAAGCAACAGGTAAAGTTATCGATTAATTAAGAGAGGAGGCATGACAGGTGAGTAGATTAAAAGACCTTTACAAAAATGAGATCATGGATGCCATGACCAAAAAATTCGGATACAAAAATGTTATGGAAGTGCCAAAACTCGAAAAAATCGTAATAAACATGGGTGTTGGTGAAGCCAAAGAAAATGCAAAGCTTCTTGATGCTGCAATCGCTGATATGGAACTGATCACAGGACAGAAAGCAATCGCAACAAAAGCTAAAAAATCTGTGGCTAACTTCAAAATCAGAGAGGGTATGCCAATCGGTTGTAAGGTTACCTTAAGAGGCGAGAAGATGTACGAGTTCGCTGATCGTCTTATCAACCTTGCTCTTCCTCGTGTACGTGACTTCCGTGGTGTAAATCCAAACGCTTTCGATGGCAGAGGAAACTACGCACTGGGAATCAAAGAACAGCTGATCTTCCCTGAAGTTGAGTATGATAAGGTAGACAAAGTAAGAGGTATGGATATCATCTTCGTTACAACTGCTAAGACAGACGAAGAGGCTCGTGAGCTGTTAACTCAGTTCAATATGCCTTTTGCTAAATAAGGAGGAGAATTCGAATGGCTAAAACAGCAATGAAAATCAAACAGCAGCGCAAACAGAAATTCTCCACAAGAGAATACAGCCGCTGCAGAATCTGTGGACGTCCACATGCATACCTGAGAAAATACGGCATCTGCCGTATCTGCTTCCGTGAGCTGGCTTACAAAGGTCAGATTCCAGGTGTTAAAAAAGCTTCCTGGTAGGCCGGAAACACTTAATGAATGCAAGCTGTTAAGCGCAGCATGAATTTAGTGTGAGGCCCTTCCCGAATCTTAACGAAACCGAGTGTGAACGGAGGTTGAGTTTAGCTGAGGGAAGAGGTGCAAATTTGATAAGATTAATGTTACAGTATAAATCATGTAAAGTCTGAAAAGAGAGAAAATTTAGGAGGAAACTAACATGACAATGAGTGATCCAATCGCAGATATGCTTACAAGAATCCGTAACGCTAACACTGCAAAACATGACACAGTAGATGTTCCGGCATCCAAAATGAAAATCGCAATCGCAAACATCCTTGTAGACGAAGGATACATTGCAAAATACGACTTAGTTGAAGATGGTGCATTCAAGACCATCCACATCACCCTGAAATATGGTGAAACAAAGAACGATAAGATCATCACAGGACTTAAGAGAATCTCCAAACCAGGTCTTCGTATTTACGCTGGTAAAGACGAGCTTCCGAGAGTACTTGGCGGACTTGGTATCGCAATCCTTTCTACAAACAAAGGTGTTATCACTGACAAAGAAGCTCGTAAACTTCAGGTTGGTGGCGAAGTACTCGCATTTGTTTGGTAAGGTAAAAAATCTGCAGGCAGATTTTTATATATGAAGGAAACACCATCGTCACTAAATTCGACAGTCGACGCAATGCATCGACTTTCTCATTAAGTGTCGAGGTGTACTTTCACACTAAACTCGTACAGTGCTTGCGCCTGTACTTGTTGAGTGTTCAATGCACTGAAAACAGAGAGAATTTATTTCTCTCCGACAATCTAAGTAAGGAGGACAATATTATGTCACGAATCGGCAGACTTCCGGTAGCTATTCCGGCAGGCGTTGAAGTAAGCGTAGCTGCAGGTAATGTAGTAACCGTTAAGGGCCCAAAAGGAACACTTGAAAGAGCGCTTCCGACAGAAATGGAAATCAAAGTTGAAGATGGTCATGTAGTAGTTACAAGACCAAACGATCTTAAGAAAATGAAAGCATTACACGGTCTGACCAGAAGCCTTATCCACAACATGGTTGTTGGTGTAAGCGAAGGCTACACAAAAGAGCTCGAGGTTAACGGTGTAGGTTATAGAGCACAGAAACAGGGCAAGAAACTTGTTCTTTCTCTGGGATATTCTCACCCGGTAGAGATGGAAGATCCAGAAGGTCTGGAATCTAAAGTTGATGGAAACAAGATCATCGTTTCCGGTATCAGCAAAGAAAAAGTTGGCCAGTATGCAGCTGAAATCAGAGATAAGAGAAGACCGGAGCCATATAAGGGCAAAGGTATCAAGTATGCTGATGAAGTTATCAGACGTAAAGTTGGTAAGACTGGTAAGAAATAAATAAGGAGAGTGAGAATATGATTAACAAAGCATCCAGAGCGGAAATTCGCGAGAAAAAACATAGAAGAATCCGTCATCATCTCAATGGAACAGCTACTACTCCTAGACTGGCAGTATTCCGTTCCAACAAGCATATGTATGCACAGATCATTGATGACACTGTAGGAAAAACTTTAGTATCAGCTTCTACTCTTCAGAAAGATGTAAAAGCTGAACTTGAAAATACTGATGATGTAAAAGCTGCAGCATACCTCGGAACTGTAATTGGAAAGAAAGCAGTTGAAGCTGGTATCGAAAGCGTTGTCTTCGACAGAGGAGGCTATATCTATCACGGTAAAGTTAAGGCACTGGCAGACGCAGCAAGAGAAGCTGGGTTGAAATTCTAAAAGGGAGGAAAAGACACATGAAACATAATCTTATTGATGCTAGTCAGTTAGAGTTAGAAGATAAAGTAGTGTCAATCAAACGTGTTACCAAGGTTGTTAAAGGTGGTCGTAACTTCCGTTTCACAGCTTTAGTTGTAGTAGGTGACGGCAACGGACATGTTGGTGCAGGTTTAGGAAAGGCAGCAGAAATTCCGGAAGCAATCCGCAAAGGAAAAGAAGATGCCATGAAAAAACTGGTTACAGTTGCAAGAGATGAAAACAATTCCATCACTCATGACTATGTAGGTAAATTCGGAAGCGCTGAAATGCTTCTGAAACGTGCTCCGGAAGGTACCGGTGTTATCGCTGGTGGTCCGGCCCGTGCAGTTATTGAGCTTGCAGGAATCAAAAACATCCGTACAAAATGTATGGGATCCAGAAACAAACAGAACGTTGTTATGGCTACCATCGAAGGATTAAGCAAACTGAAAACTCCGGAAGAAGTTGCAAAACTTCGCGGAAAATCTGTAGAAGAGATTCTGGCATAAGGAGGACAAAATAATGGCAAACACATTAAAAGTTACACTTGTTAAGTCTCCAATCGGTGCAGTTCCGAAACACAAAAAAACTGTAACAGCTATGGGACTTACAAAAATGCACAAAACAGTTGAAATGCCTGACAATGCTGCTACAAGAGGAATGATCCAGCAGGTTCAGCATCTTGTAAAAGTAGAAGAAGCATAATAATTTCCAGAGATTGAATAATAAAAGGAGGTGCCAAAGATGGAATTATCAAACTTAAGACCAGCAGAAGGTTCTAAACACAGTGATAACTTCAGAAGAGGCCGTGGACATGGTTCCGGAAACGGCAAAACAGCCGGAAAAGGACATAAAGGACAGTTAGCTCGTTCCGGACACAAGAAACCGGGATTTGAAGGTGGACAGATGCCTTTATACAGACGTCTTCCGAAGAGAGGTTTCAAGAACAGAAACTCTAAAGAAATCATTGCAATCAATGTAGATGTTCTTAATCGTTTTGAAGACGGTACAGAAGTTACAGTAGACGCTTTACTGGCTAGCAAAGCAATTTCCAAAGCCGGAGACGGTGTTAAAATTCTTGGAAATGGTGAACTGACAAAGAAACTTACTGTTAAAGTAAATGCTGTCAGCGAAACCGCAAAAGCAAAAATCGAAGCTGCAGGTGGTACAGTAGAGGTGATCTAATGTTTGAGACTCTTAAAAGCGCTTTTAGAGTAAAAGAGATGCGTCGTAAGCTGTTGTATCTGTTAGCGATGATCTTCATCATCCGAATCGGTTCACAGCTTCCCATCCCAGGTGTGGATAGCAGCGTTTTCAAACAGTGGTTCAAGAGTAATACCGGTGATGCATTCAATTTCTTTGATGCTTTCACCGGTGGCTCTTTTGAGAGTATGTCTGTATTTGCACTGAATATCACACCATACATTACATCTTCCATTATCATTCAGCTTCTCACGATTGCAATTCCTGCTCTGGAGGAAATGCACAGAGATGGTGAAGAGGGAAGAAAAAAAATGACTGCAATTACCCGTTATGTCACCGTTGGTCTTGCTCTTTTTGAGTCAATTGCCATGACAGTCGGTTTTACCCGTGGAAATATCGTTAAAGATATGAACTTCTTAAAGGGTGTTGTAGTAATTGTTAGCCTGACAGCCGGTTCCGCGATGCTGATGTGGATCGGTGAGCGTATCACTGAAAAAGGTGTCGGAAATGGTATTTCTATTGTGCTTGCAGTAAATATCGTATCCCGAATTCCAAGTGATATGACAACTCTTTATGAGAACTTTATTAAGGGAAAAACAATTGCAAAAGGAATGCTTGCAGGAGTGATCATTTTTGCAATCATTATGGTAGTAGTTGTATTTGTCCTTATTCTTAATGGAGCAGAGAGAAGAATTCCTGTTCAGTATTCTAAGAAGATGGTTGGTAGGAAGATGATGGGCGGTCAGACCACCAATATTCCTCTGAAAGTTAACACTGCTGGTGTTATCCCGATCATTTTTGCTTCTTCTATTATGTCTTTCCCTGGTGTTATCGCACAGTTTGCAGGAAAGGCAAATGGAACTGGTATTGGAAGTGAAATCCTGAGAGGTCTCTCTTCAAGTAACTGGTGTAACCCGTCTCAGCCACAGTACAGCTGGGGGCTTCTGGTATATGTAGTGCTTTGTGTATTCTTCGCATATTTCTACACATCCATTACATTTAACCCGCTGGAAGTTGCTGACAACATCAAGAAGCAGGGTGGTTTTATCCCGGGTATCCGTCCAGGAAAACCTACATCAGATTATTTGACTAATATGCTTAATTATATTATATTTATAGGTGCGGTAGGCCTGATTATTGTGGCAGTAATTCCGTTCTTCTTCAATGGCGTATTCGGAGCAAATGTTTCCTTCGGTGGAACATCCATCATCATCGTTGTTGGTGTCGTTCTTGAAACCTTGAACCAGATCGAGTCTCAGTTGCTTGTCCGCAATTACAAAGGCTTTCTGAACAGCTAAAACGAAGGCTGTGGTGTGAAAGCATCACAGTCTTTTTTGTTTTTGCTTCATAAAGAAAAGGAGGGTATTTTTATGCGTATTATTATGTTGGGTGCACCGGGAGCCGGAAAAGGAACTCAGGCAAAGAAGATTGCCGAGAAATATGGTATTCCGCATATTTCAACAGGAGACATTTTCCGCGCAAACATCAAAAATGGTACAGAATTGGGTAAAAAAGCAAAAACTTATATGGATCAGGGGCTTTTGGTACCAGATGAATTAACCTGTGATCTTGTAGTAGACAGAATTCAGCAGGATGATGCAAAGAACGGATATGTACTGGATGGATTCCCGAGAACGATTCCTCAGGCAGAATGCCTCACAGCAGCGCTTGAGAAACTGGGAAGCAAAATTGATTATGCAATTGATGTAGATGTACCGGATGAAAACATTGTAAACCGTATGTCCGGCAGAAGAGCCTGCCTGAAGTGCGGAGCAACTTATCATATCGTGTATGCTGCACCAAAGACAGAAAATGTTTGCGATACTTGTGGAGAAACACTGGTACTTCGTGATGATGACAAGCCGGAAACTGTTTCCAAACGTCTGAAAGTGTATCATGAGCAGACACAGCCGCTGATCGATTACTACACAAAGCAGGGTGTTTTAAAGACTGTAGACGGAACCTGCGCACTGGATGAAGTGTTTAAGGCAATCGTTGAAATCTTGGGAGAATAAAGATGTCAGTTTCAATTAAGTCAGAACATGAAATTGAGCTTATGAGACATGCCGGTCATTTACTGGAAGAGGTTCATAATGAACTGGCTTCTCACATTAAGCCGGGAATCAGCACAAAAGAACTGGATCGCATCGGAGAGGACATGATCCGTTCCATGGGTTGTATTCCGAACTTTAAAAATTATCAGGGCTTTCCAGCATCATTCTGTATCAGTCTGAATGATGAAGTAGTTCATGGGATCCCGTCCAGACAGAAGATTATTCAGGAAGGTGATCTTGTCAAGATCGATGCCGGACTGATCTACAAGGGTTACCATTCAGATGCTGCCCGTACTTATGCAGTAGGTGAGGTTTCACCGGAAGCAAGACAGCTCATGGAAGTGACAAAGCAGAGCTTCTTTGAGGGTATAAAATTTGCAAAAGCAGGAAATCATCTGAATGATATTTCCAAGGCAATCGGTGCTTATGCAGCGAAATTCAACTATGGTATCGTTCGTGACCTGGTTGGTCATGGAATCGGAACTCATCTCCATGAAGATCCGCAGATACCGAACTTCCCGCAGAAGCGCAGAGGCATCAAACTGATGCCGGGTATGACACTTGCAATTGAACCAATGATCAATCTGGGACGCGCAGATGTTGAGTGGGAGGATGATGAGTGGACAGTTGTAACAATGGACGGATCTCTTTCTGCACATTATGAAAATACCATTCTGATCACGGATGGAGAACCGGAAATTCTGACTCTTACAAAATGACAGGTGACACAGGAGGTTTATAATGTCAAAAGCAGACGTAATTGAAGTGGAAGGTACTGTATTAGAGAAGCTGCCTAATGCGATGTTCAAAGTAGAACTTGAAAACAAGCATGTAGTGCTGGCACATATCAGCGGAAAGCTGCGTATGAACTTTATCCGTATTCTTCCTGGAGATAAAGTAACAATTGAACTTTCTCCATATGACCTTTCCAAGGGAAGGATTATCTGGAGAGATAAGTAAGAACGTGAGGGGGACAGGCTCGAAGTTACGCGAAGGCCGCATGTCCCCCTCACACTCCCCCTCTCGGCCACGCGTGTGGTGGTGTGGGGGAGTGTGTTGGTTGGATAAAACCGAAAGAACCGGTGATTCGTATAGAGTCTCTGGTTCTTTTTTTTATATAAAAATATAATGTAGATACTGTCAGAAGTGATAGTGAAAAGACAGGAATGTTATGTATAATAATAAATAATAAAGAAAAGAATTCTGAAAAATAACAATGCATTTTTATGGGATCCTATGAAAAATATAAGGAAGAGAAAGGAGATGTGTTTATGAGTAAAAAAATGAGATTCTGGATGATGGGTGTAATGGGAGTTATGATGGCGGGGCTGGTGTGTGTAAATGTCTATGCATTGGACGATAAGGATGTAGTCGGCACGTGGTATGCTAACAGTCTTACCATAGACGGCCTGAATGTATTTCATCCAGGTGCGATCATGATGGAGATGTCAATGGAGTTCAAAGAAGGCGGCAAAGGCGAAGTGACAACTTCTTCTGAGGAGTCAGAACCGGATGTTGATGAGTTTGAGTGGAAGATCGACGGAGATAACATTGTCATTACTTCAGATGATGAAGTCATGGAAGGTGTTTATTCAGATGGAAATATATCCATTGATATGGACGGGATGACCGTGGCGCTTGGACAGGAAAAAGAAGAATATGTACCTTATGAACCCGGGAAAGCACTTGGAGATGTCAAACTCGAAGATTTTGATGGCGAATGGAACAGTACACTGATGTCTGCTTTTGGAATGCAGGTACCCACGGGAACACTTTTTGATATGAAACTGGATATTACTATTTCAGGCGGCAAAGCCACTCTTGTAACAACTGAAGGTGGAACAGAAACGACAATAGAACTTGAGGGTGAACTGGACCAAAATGCACTGATCTTAAATGCCACAACCGAGAAAGAGGTTGAAGAGGATTCTGAGGACTATTCTTTGTTCAGTACAGATACGATGAGATTCTATTTGCTGGAAGACGGTAAATTATGTTTCACGACAGGAGACAGTCTGGAGGCAGAAGCGACTGATGCTGAGGCAGAAGAAGATGATGATTCCATGGACTTTACGATTAAGGTATATTTTGACAAATTAGTTGCGGAATAGGTTAGACAAAGTTGCTGTGAACGGAGTGAGCAGTAACACGTTTCTCTGATGGAAGGGAGTTCAGGTATGGGATTATTTGATAAAAAAAACTGTGATATCTGCGGTGAGAAGATTGGTATTATGGGAAACCGGAAACTGGATAATGGTAATCTGTGTAAGAAGTGTGCAGGAAAACTTTCACCGTGGTTCGAGGAGAGGCGTCATAGCACCGTAGATGACATCAAAGAGCAGCTGGCTTATAGAGAAGAAAACAAGAATGCAGTACGAAATTTTAAGATTACACGTGAGTTTTCAGGGGACAGATATCATGTATTTATAGATGATAACAAAGGGATGTTTGCTGTGGCATTTAACATGAGTGAACAGAATAATCCGGATATCGTGCCGCTGTCAGCAATAACCTTATGCCGACTGGAGATTGATGAACAGCGGGAGGAAGAGGAATATACAGATCAGGACGGAGAAACAAGATCTTATGTACCACCGAGGTACACATATTCCTATGATTATAAGATAAAACTGAGTGTCAATACACCGTGGTTCGATGATATGGATTTTCAGTTGAATACTTTTTCCGTAGAGGATCGGGAACGTGCCAAAATGATGAAATATGAACAGCTTGGAAATCAGATCGTGTCCGCACTTACAGGTGTTCCTGTACCGGCATACGAAGGAATGATGAATCAGGGATATCCGCAGCAGGGAGGAATGATGAACCAGGGATATCCACAGCAGGGAGGAATGATGAATCAGGGATACCCGCAGCAGGGAGGAATGATGAATCAGGGATACCCACAGCAGGGAGGAATGATGAATCAGGGATACCCGCAGCAGGGAGGAATGATGAATCAGGGATACCCACAGCAGGGAGGAATGATGAATCAGGGATACCCGCAGCAGGGAGGAATGATGAATCAGGGATACCCACAGCAGGGAGGAATGATGAATCAGGGATACCCGCAGCAGGGAGGAATGATGAATCAGGGATATCCGCAGCAGAGAGGAATGATGAACCAGGGATATCCACAGCAGGGAGGAATGATGAATCAGGGATATCCGCAGCAGGGAGGAATGATGAATCAGGGATACCCGCAGCAGGGAGAAATGATGAATCAGGGATGCTCACAGCAGGAAGCAGGTGATACCTGGATATGCAGCTGCGGTGCTGTAAATACGGGGCGTTTCTGTGAATACTGTGGAACACCGAAACCATGATGCTATGAAAGATCTGTGTGAGATTGGCTGCGGTTCGATAAAGCGAGGATCTGAAATGGATTTTGACCAAGTTGCTCAGAACGGAGTGAACAGTAACGAACTATGAGGGAAAGGGGAAGCAGTATATGTCTGATATTATAGAATATAAGTGCCCGGCCTGCGGTGGTGCGATGGTATTTGATTCAAAATCTCAACATATGAAGTGTCCGTACTGTGATACGGAAATGACGATCGAAGAATTTCAGCGCACACAGAAATCTGAGGATATACAGACGGATGAAAAGAAAGATTCTGAAGAAAACTGGCGCTCTATGAGCACCGGAGAATGGCAGAATGATGAGCTCAGTGGTATGCGTGTTTACAGTTGTAAGTCCTGTGGCAGTGAAATTGTTGCTGATGAAACGACAGGAGCCACGACCTGTCCGTTCTGTAATAATAAAATAACAGTAAAAGGTCAGTTTGCCGGTGACCTGAAGCCGGATTATATCATTCCGTTTAAACTGGATAAGAAGGCAGCAAAAGAGAAGTATTATAAACATCTGGAAGGTAAGAAATATCTTCCGAAGGTATTCAAAAAAGAAAACCATGTAGATGAGATCAAAGGGGTATATATCCCGTTCTGGCTGTTTGATGCAGATGCAGATGCCCGGATAACATATGAAGCAGAAAAAGTCCATGTTTCAAGAAGCGGTGATACTGAGTATACAACTCGTGAAATTTATCAGGTCTATCGTGAAGGAACGATAAGTTTCGATCATGTTCCCGCGGATGGTTCCAGAAAAATGGATGATACACTGATGGAATCAATAGAACCTTATGATTTTAAAGATGCTGTTCCATTTCAGCAGGCCTATCTGGCAGGTTATCTTGCTGACCGTTATGATGTGAATGTAGATGAACGTATAGATAGAGCACGTGAGAGAATCCGTGTCTGTACCGAACAGGTTTTTCGAAAGACCGTTCGGGGATATAATGGCAGTACATCTGTAAAAGACAGCAATGTACAGATACATAATGCGAGTTACTGGTATGCCATGTATCCGGTATGGCTTCTGAATACGACCTGGAAAGGAGAACAATTTATCTTTGCAATGAATGGTCAGACCGGAAAAATGGTCGGCGATCTTCCGATAGACAGATCAAGCTTCTGGAAATCTGTGGGTATTCGTACACTTCTGATCTGGGGCGTATTGTACGGTCTGAAATGTTTATTTATGATGTAGCAGGAGGGAGCGGATAAAATGAAGACAAAAAAGAAAATATGGTGTTGCCTGTTTTCGCTTCTCTGGATGTTTGTTCTGATATTTCCGGTAATGGCTTCTGAGATTCCTGATATTCCGACAGAACGTCAAAAGCCTCTTCTTGTAGATGAAGCCGGTCTGCTTAGTGAAGAAGAGAGCAGTACACTTATAAATAAGCTTGAAGAGATCAGTCAGAGACAGAAGAATGAGGTTGCTGTTGTTACCGTTAATTCTCTGGAGGGAAAAACAGCTGAGGCATACGCCGATGATTATTATGATTATAATGGTTATGGTTATGGAGAAAATGATGATGGCCTTTTACTTCTGGTAAGTATGGGAGAAAGAGAGTGGGCGGTCACAACCTATGGCTACTGTCATACCGTAGCGTTTACAGATGCAGGACTGGATTATATCAGCAGCGAATTTCGAAGGAAACTCAGCAGCGGAGAGTATGCAAAGGCATTTGACTGTTTTGCAGATCTGTGTGATGATTTCCTGACACAGGCAGCAACCGGTGAACCTTATGATGTCGACAATATGCCAAAAGGGAAGGTTTCTCCCTTTTGGTTATACACAGATTTAGTTGTTGCCTTTTTTATTTCTTTTGGAATCGTTAAAGGAAAATCAAGGAATCTGAAATCTGTAAAAAAACAGGAGTCAGCGAAAGCATATGAACGCAGGGGTTCATTGTCACTGCGAAGATCGACGGACAGTTTTGTCAACAGAATTGTTACGCAAAAAACAATCCGAAATGAAAAGAACAGTTCCTCTGGTTCTTCGGGCGGAAGTTCTTCACATATCAGTTCTTCCGGAAGGTCTCACGGTGGAACCAGCGGTAAGTTCTGATTGCTCAGGATTCAGCCGCTGGTGTATAATGGTAATAAATAATTCTTTCTGAAAGGGATTGAAATGACTTACCAAAAAAAGAAAACTGTATCCTGCATGATAATTCTGCTGTGTGTCTTGCTGGCATACATGTGCAGAATGCTGAGACCGGAGAGTTACTTGCTGCGAACACTGGCAGATCAGCTTCGTACCTGCCTTTATCTGGGAATATACTGTGCCTGGGTCATCTATCTGAATAAGCATATCGTGCATAAAAGTATGCGTCAGCATCTGACAGCAATTGGCTGCATGATGGTATTCTGGTTTTTCCTGCGCACGGTGAAATATCATATTTTTAAGACTCCACTTGGGGGACATATATGCTGGTATCTGTATTATGTACCAATGATATTGATCCCGACATTGGGACTGACAGCCACTTTGTTGTTGGAAGAAAGAGATGAAAAAAGAATAAAAAGAATCAGTGCTGCATTGTTGTTACCGGCAGTAGTACTGATTGTGTGTGTCCTTACCAATGATCTGCATCAGCAGGTTTTTTGCTTTTTGATGGAACCACCGTATTCAGATGAAAACTATTATTATGGAAAGATTTTTTTTGTAATCCAGCTGTGGATCATCATTTGTCTGGCCGCAATGGAAGTAATACTTGTTTTTAAGAGCAGGATTCCCGGAAGAAAGCAGTTCTGGTTGCCGATCATTCCAGGTATTCTGCTTCTGGTATGGAACATCTTCAATATTCTTCGAGTACCATTTGTGCTGAGTGTTGCAGGAGATATGACCGCTGTCTGCTGTCTGCTTATCGCAGCAATTTTTCAGAGCTGCATCCTGTGCGGACTGATACCTATCAACAGTCGTTATTTTGAACTGTTTCAGGCAACGGGCGGACTTCATGCAGAAATAACGGATAATTCTTTTCAACGCTATTATTACTCAGGAGAATTTCCCAGACTATCCAGGGAAATGAGGGAGTGTATCATTGCAAAATCAACCATTCAGGAGCAAGGTACACAGATCAGGCATATTCCGGTCAAAGGCGGACATTTGTTCTGGGCAGAAGATATCTCGGTCCTTCTTGATCAGTATCAGGATATCCAGGAGCAGCAGGAAGAACTGACTGCACGAAATCATCTTTTGCAGAAAGCTTATCAAAAAGAGGCTGAGCGGAGAAAGACAGAAGAACAGAACCGGCTTTTAAATATGATACAGAGTCAGACCTTAAGGCAGTATGAACTGCTTTCAACATATATGAAAAGTTTGGAGCAGACGAAAACCAGGGAAGAATATAACAGGATCCTGAGCAAAGTGGTAGTAGTAGGAACATATCTGAAACGGTGGAAAAATCTGATCCTGACCAGGTACAGTTCACAGGAGGATGCACTGACCATGGAGGATCTGAAGCAAAGTCTGGCAGAATCCTGCGAAAGTCTGAAGCTATGCAGGATCCGTGCAGTTTATTTTGTCCAGGACAGAGAAAAACAGCTTCATGCAGATGATGTCCTGAAATGTTATGAATTTTTTGAATGGCTGACAGAGCAACTGTTTGATGTTGTGACCTCAGTCTTTTTCCGCGTGACCCAGATCGAAGAAAAGCTGCAGATTTCCGTTCATGTCGTATGTGTATGTCAGGAAGATATTCGTATTTATCTGGCAGAGAGGTCGAAACTCTTGATACAGCAGGAGGAGGAACAGGAATGGTTTATTCGATGTCCGGTTTCATAGAAAGCAGCATAATACTTCAGAACATCATTATGTTCATCATGGAAATTTGTCTGATCCTTGAATTGATCCTGTTGATTTTCAGAATCATGAGTCTGGTTGAAAAAAAGAAGATATTGGTGAGTGCAGCCGAATTGTTTTTTTCATTTCTTTTTATGACGGGACTTTTGAATGATCACCGCTGCAGTATGGGAGATAAAAGATACAAACCATTGTTTCGTTTATTTCCGGCAGATATAATGTTAGTTCTTGTAATTCTTCTGACCGTTTATCTTATCCGGGCACTCTACAGAGAACTGAAAGAATACAGAAATGCTCTGTCTCCCTGGTCGGTTCATGAGGCAGTGAATAATGTTCCATGTGGTGTCTGTATTTCAGATCCTCTTGGACGTATTATACTGTGTAACATTAAGATGCAGGAACTGAGCAGAGTGCTTATCGGAAATTATCTGCAGAATTATCATACGCTGCACAGCGTACTAAATGCAGATTCTGTGAAAAAGCCGGTCCGGAAATTAAGTTCGGACAGTAATGTGTTTTATTTCCCGGATGGTTCTGTCTGGCTGTTTCAGGAGTATCAGTTGAAAGAGGCTTCTTTTACAGGATACATCCAGACGGTGGCGGTTGATGTATCTGAAATTTATCACAACAGTGAAGAAATCAGAAGAAACAATGAAAAACTGGAACTTTTGAATCGAAAACTGGAAAAAATGTATGAAAAGATAGGCGATGAAATACGTGAGAAGGAAACTCTGGCGATGAAAATGAAGGTACATGACAGCTTCGGCAGAAGTCTTCTGTCTATCCGAAGAATCCTGGAAAATAAGGAAGAACCGGAAAACATGGAAAAGCAGATGGAAACACTGAAACAGCTGGTCTACATTCTTACAGGCACAACCGTCAAAAATGAAGGAGAGCAGTATAAAGATACAGAAAAGCATGCGGAAGAGCTTGGAATTTCAGTTCAGATCCGGGGCAGCTATCCGAAACATTCAATCTACAGGTTTCTTACAGATAAAGCAATCCGTGAATGCGTGACAAACTGTGCCCGTCATGCACACGGAAGCGTAGTGTATGTAAATATGAAAGAAAACAGGGACGGATATCAGATTCGGATTACCAACGATGGTGAACCGCCAGTGAAAAATGCAAAAGAAGGCGGTGGATTATCTGCACTCAGGAAAGCAGTAGAAGCAGAACAGGGGACTATGAAGATATTTTTTGAACCTGCTTTTTACCTGTTTCTGAATTTTCCGTAACTGTTCACAGGTAATATCCCGCGAGGTGTTTTGCCATGAATATAGCAAAATCCCGAGACATACGGGGCAAAATCCCATCACCGAAGGTGATTGGGAATGGATTTTGACCAAGTTGCTGTGAACGGAGTGAACAGTAACAATTTTCCGTTAAAGATATAAAAATATCAGGATACTTCAGTCGGAGAAGGGAATGATGTTATGGTACGGGTAGTTATTGTAGAAGATCAGAAGATCATGCAGAAATATTTTGAATATATTATTTTGAAGAACCCGGAATTTAAATTGGTAGATACGGTCTCGGATGCCAGGGAAGCAGTAAAAATCTGTAATTATTCAGTGATCGATCTGGTGTTGATGGACGTTCAGACCTTTCATAATCACGATGGGCTGGCAGCAGGAAAGACTATAAAGAAGGAACATCCGGGTACGAAGATACTTATTGTAACCTCGCTGATTGATCCCAAAGTACTGGAGCGTGCAAAAGCAGGATGTGCAGACAGTCTGTGGTATAAGGATCACGGAGAAGAGGAAATCAGTGATGTAATCAGCAGGACACTGAAGGGGGAAAGGGTTTTTCCGGATATGACACCTGATGTGGAATTAAACTGGATCACCAGTGGAGAAGTAAGTCCAAGACAGCTGGAGATGCTGCGTCTTTATATCTGTGGAATGTCCTACTCAGAGATCGCAAAAAAAATGAACTGCTCCACATCAGGAGTACGATGGAATTTTCAGGAGATGATCGCCAGGGCAGGATACAGCTGTAAAGAGGATCTGATCGCAGCTGCATTAGAGAGTAAACTGATCGTAACTACACTGAAATAAAAAAATAAAAAAATTAAATTGAGGGGTTGTATTTTTCGGAAAGGAATGTTATTATACTGGTTGTATGCGCTGAGAGTGCGTGTATGAACTGCAGATTCAAGCCTATATTACGGAAAAGGAGGATTTCCAGTGAAAGTAAGATCATCTGTAAAGCCGATCTGCGAAAAATGCAAGATCATCAAAAGAAAAGGATCTATCAGAGTAATCTGTGAAAATCCAAAACACAAACAGCGTCAGGGTTAATCCGACAGTTTGTGAAACGTGCGGCTGCAGTTTGATACACCCGGAAGGGTTGTTCGAACTGTTTTAATATCTTATTAAAGAAGCATGTATTGCCTAATACCGAGAGGCAACAGCGTCCGTGAGGACACAATTTCGGAAAGGTCGTTCTTTCGCCAAAGACGACTGGGTGTTTTACCGAGGCACCCCAATTAGGAAACTAGAAAATCAGAAAGGTTTTGAAGAAGTGCCCCATTTCACCTTGCGAGACTGCAAGTGGTACCGTTCAGAATACTTTCAAAAAGAAAATGGAGGAAACAGTACATGGCTCGTATAGCTGGTGTAGACTTACCAAGAGAAAAACGTATCGAAATCGGCCTTACCTATATCTATGGTATTGGTAGAGCAAGCGCAGACAAAATCCTTGCTCAGGCAGGTGTAAATCCTGACATTCGTGTCAGAGACCTGACAGACGATGATGTAAAGAAAATCAGTGCTGTCATTGATGAGACAATGATGGTAGAAGGTGATCTTCGTCGTGAAATCGCTCTGAATATCAAGAGACTGCAGGAGATCGGATGCTACAGAGGTATCCGTCATCGTAAAGGACTTCCGGTTCGTGGCCAGAAGACCAAAACAAACGCAAGAACACGCAAAGGTCCTAAGAGAACCGTTGCTAATAAGAAAAAATAAAGTACTTAGTCAATGCAAGCTTTTAAGCGCAGCATGAATTTAGTACGTATTTTGTTCGACTGCGCTGAATGAAGCCGGGTGATAACGAAGGCTGAATTTAGTGAATCGAACTTCCTTAGACAAGAAGCTTATTAATTTATAATCAAAGGAAAGTGTAGGTTAGTTTTAAAATGGCAAAAGCAACCAGAAAAGCGACTACAAAACGTCGTGTAAAGAAAAACGTTGAACACGGACAGGCACATATCCAGTCTTCTTTTAACAATACAATTGTTACTCTGACAGACAGCGAAGGAAACGCTCTTTCATGGGCAAGTGCTGGTGGTCTTGGATTTAGAGGTTCAAGGAAATCTACTCCTTATGCAGCACAGATGGCAGCAGAGACTGCAACAAAAGCTGCTTTAATTCATGGTTTAAAAACTGTTGATGTTATGGTTAAAGGACCAGGTTCCGGACGTGAAGCTGCAATCCGTGCCCTTCAGGCATGTGGTCTTGAAGTAACAAGTATCCGTGACGTAACACCGGTTCCGCATAACGGATGCCGTCCACCAAAACGCAGAAGAGTCTAATTTAGGAGGTAGCTTGAAATGGCAGTAAATAGAGTTCCTGTTCTGAAAAGATGCAGATCCCTCGGCCTGGATCCGATTTACTTAGGAATTGATAAAAAATCCACAAGACAGTTAAAACGTGCAAACAGAAAAATGTCTGAGTACGGTTTACAGTTAAGAGAAAAACAGAAAGCAAAATTCATCTACGGAGTTCTGGAAAAACCTTTCCACAACTACTACAACAAAGCTGACAGAATGCCGGGACAGACTGGTGAAAACCTTATGGTTCTTCTTGAAAGCAGACTTGACAACGTTGTATTCCGTATGGGTCTTGCAAGAACAAGACGTGAAGCACGTCAGATCGTTGATCACAAGCATGTACTTGTAAACGGCAAATGTGTAAACATTCCGTCTTACCTTGTAAAAGCCGGTGATACAATTGAAATCAAAGAAAAATGCAAAGGTTCTGAAAGATACAAAGGTATTCTGGAAGTAACAGGCGGAAGACTTGTTCCGGAATGGCTTGATGTAAATCAGGAAGCTTTAAGCGGAACTGTAAAAGAACTTCCAAGAAGAGAAGCAATTGATGTTCCGGTAAACGAGATGCTTATCGTCGAGTTGTACTCCAAATAATGCATACTAGCTCGTTAAATACCCTCAAATGTTGACAAACCCAGAAGGAGGGACTTATAGTGTTTGATTTTAATAAACCAAAAATCGAAATTACGGAAATATCCGAAGATAAAAAATTTGGCAGATTCGTAGTAGAGCCGCTCGAAAGAGGTTATGGTACTACACTTGGTAATTCGCTCAGAAGAATTATGCTGTCATCCCTCCCGGGAGCAGCAGTTAGCCAAGTTAAGATTGATGGCGTCCTTCATGAATTCAGCTCTATTCCGGGCGTAAAAGAAGACGTTTCTGAGATCATTATGAATCTTAAGAGCCTGGCCATCAAAAATAACAGCGCTGACAATGAACCGAAGACTGCATACATTGAGTGTGAAGGCAAGGGCGTTGTAACTGCTGCTGATATTCAGGCAGATCAGGATATCGAAATCATGAATCCGGATCAGGTCATTGCAACCCTCAACGGTGGCAAAGACTGCAGACTGGCTATGGAACTTACAATTACACGTGGACGTGGCTATGTAAGTGCTGACAAAGGCAAATCTGAAGATATGCCGATCGGTGTGCTCGCAGTTGATGCTATTTATACACCGGTTGACAGAGTCAATATGGTTGTAGAGAACACCCGTGTTGGTCAGGTAACTGATTTCGATAAACTTACACTGGATGTATATACCAATGGAACATTGGATCCGGATGAGGCTGTCAGCCTTGCTGCAAAAGTTCTGAGCGAACACCTCAGTCTTTTCATTGATCTTTCCGAAAACGCTAAGACTGCAGAAGTCATGATCGAAAAAGAAGACAATGAAAAAGAAAAAGTTCTCGAAATGAGCATTGATGAACTTGAACTTTCCGTTCGTTCTTACAACTGCCTGAAGAGAGCCGGTATCAATACTGTTGAAGAACTGTGCAACAAAACTTCTGACGATATGATGAAGGTTCGTAACCTTGGTCGTAAGTCACTGGAAGAAGTACTTGCAAAATTGAAAGAACTGGGATTACAGCTTCAGCCAACTGAAGAATAATCCACCGTTAGATTAATAGCAGCGGGGATGCCTAAGCATCAGGACAGTAAGACCGAACAAGCATGTTCTGATGTCCCGCAGATGGAGGAAAATAAAATGGCAAAATATAGAAAATTAAGCAGAACATCTGATCAGAGAAAAGCTCTGTTAAGAAACCAGGTGACAAATCTTCTGTATCACGGAAAAATCGTTACCACTGAAGCAAAAGCAAAAGAAATTCGCAAGATCGCTGAAAGTCTTATCGCTATGGCAGTACGTGAGAAAGACAACTTTGAGACAGTTACTGTAACTGCAAAAGTTGCACGTAAAGATGCTGAAGGTAAGAGAGTGAAAGAAGTTGTAGACGGCAAGAAAGTTACCGTATACGATGAAGTACAGAAAGAAATCACTAAAGATGCTCCGTCCAGACTGCACGCTCGTCGTCAGATGGCTAAAGTTTTCTACTCTGTTAAAGAAGTACCTGCAAAAGGTGCCGGCAGAAAGAAAAATACAAAAGATATCGACATGACAAAGAAAATGTTCGAAGAAATCGCACCGAAATATGCTGGCCGTAACGGTGGTTACACAAGAATCGTTAAGATCGGACCGCGTAAAGGTGATGCAGCCATGGAAGTACTTATTGAATTAGTATAATTCTGTCTGTGATTGAAATTTCAGGAGAGATACCGTAATGGTATCTCTCTTTTTTAAATTAAAACAAAAATGTAATAAAAATGTTATAATTTGCACTTGCATCATATTTGCATCAAATTTGTACTTTATACTGAAATGGTTGAATTTGAAGCATTATGTTAGGGGATTCAATATGAAGAAGATAAAGATTTTGGTTGTCGATGATGAAATCAAACTTTTGCATACAGTGACGGAATTTTTAACATTACAGAATTTTTCTGTTATGCAGGCCTCATCGGGAAGCGAAGCATTGAAGATATTTACGGAAAACAAAAAAGAGATAGAACTTATTTTACTTGACCTGATGCTTCCGGATATAAGCGGATATTCTGTACTTAGAGAGATTCGCAAGATTTCTGATGTTCCAGTGATTATCCTTTCCGCACGTTCAGAAGTTACAGATCAGATGAATGGATTTGAAAAAGGGGCGGACGACTATATTACGAAGCCGTTCAGTCTGGGTCTTGTAAAACTTCACATAGAAGCTGTCCTGAAGAGAGCCGGAAAAATGAAAAATATTCTGGATTATGGAAAAATCAGAATTGAAAAAGGCAGGCAGCTTGTCTATAGAGAAGATGAAATATTAGAAATGACGCGCCGTGAATATGAACTGCTTTTGTATTTTATGGAACATAAAGAGACAGTTCTCAGCCGGGAAACGATTTTGAATGCGGTATGGGATTATGATTATGCCGGTGATGTGCGAACGGTTGATACACTTGTAAAGCAGATACGTAAAAAGCTCGGAGATGACTGTAATTATATTCATACCGTGTATGGTGTGGGTTATTTGTTTGAGGATAAAGCGGATGAAAGATAAAAGTACTGTAAAGAAAATGCGGCATGCGTTTTTGGGATCTGCGATATTGCTGATAATTGCAGTCATTGCTTATGGCATAGGCTGTTATCCATTGTATATTCATGCAAAAAGCAATGTCATGCATCAATTGTATGATGAACTGAAGGATATAGAAATTTCCGATATGGACGATGATGACAGAGAAAGTCTGAATGAATATCAGAATGAGAAGATAGACATTCTGATAGTTGATAGCAACTTCCGGGAAATTTATTCAAATAAAGGAGAAATGTCAAAGTCCTATATTCGTAAAAGATTTCAGGATCGTCTAAAAGAGTACAGAGAAGAAGGGGAAATTGACAGAAGAATCTATCAGTCACGCCAGAGGCTTATTTTAAAAGGAAAGATTGTTCAGGAGAAAAATATTTATTATGCCTATTTGAAAAAAGATGTCCAGTCGGCATATGAAATTGTACATGCATCTGTATTTTATTTTTCTGTTGCGATAGCTATTCTCATTTTAATTCAGTATTTGTGGTATCGGAAATGCAGAATGGAAGAAAATAATGAAAGTGATCAGACAGATTTTCAATTGCAGGAGAGACAGACCGAGTTTGTGGCAAATGTTTCACATGAACTGAAAACTCCGATTGCCGTAGTATCCAGCCAGATTGAGATGCTGGAGCTGATGGGCGACAAGATAGACAGAGCGTACTATTTTTCATCAATCCATGAAGAACTGGATAAAATGTCAAAGATGGTCGGAGAACTCCTGGATTTCAGTATGCTGGACAATGCACTGAATACTATGGAAATCAGTTCTGCAGATATATCGGAGATGATAGAATATCTTTTGCTGCGATATGAAGGACTTTTTAAACAAAAGGGAATCCGAATAGAACAAAAGATTTCGCCGAATGCAGTTGTATGTGGCAATCAGATGTATCTGGAGCGTGCGGTAAACAATTACCTGATGAATGCAATGCAGCATACAGGACAGGGAAAAAAAATCTGCGTTACAGTACAGAAAGAAAAAAAATATGTCACGGTCAGTGTATTTAATGAAGGTGAACAGATAGCTGAAAATCAGCTGGAACATATCTGGGAGAGCTTCTATACATTAGCAAGAAAGAAAAAGGGCGGAGACACGCAGAAGATGAATGCAGGTCTGGGACTTTATATGGTAAAAAAAATCATGGAATATCACAAAGGTAAATGTGGCGTTGAAAATCAGGCGAATGGAGTAAATTTTTGGTTACAGATACCGATATATGAAGAAAAAAATAAATTGCAGAAGGAGAAAAACAATGCGAAACAATAAAAAATTACTTTTCATGGCTGGTTTGATTTCAATATCTATACTGGCAGGCTGTGGAAATGCAGCAGAGAAAGAGGTCGGTACGAAAGCAGAAACATCTGCAGATGAAAGTACGGCAGAGAGCACTGAGGCTGCTGAGACAGAAGATGCAGAATCAGAAGACACAATGGCAGACAGTGCAGATGCCGAAACGTCTGATACAGCGACAGAAGATGCAAAATCAGAAGAATCAAAGACATTTGATGCCGAAACGGCTTCCGTATCAGGCTGGAATTTTACAGTAGAAGATGTGCAAAAAAGCAAGTCACTTGAAAACGTCAGTGTAGAGCTTGGATACACAGATGTAGAGACAAACAGCTTTAAGAAAGAAGCGAGTGACGGAAAAACATTCTGTATGATCAAAATGAAGATAGAAAAAGACGGAAGTACAGAAAGTATCGACTGGGCAAATATGAAAGTCACAGATGCTGACGGAAACGAATACGAAAGAATGGAAGATGAGTTTCTGAGTGATCTGGGAATGATGCGTATGCCGGGAAATACTCTTAATTTCGGCACCAGTGAAGGCTGGATGATCTATGAAGTCAATGAAGATGCAGATGGACTTACCTTAAACTACAGCTTTAATGAAGACGAGTATCATTGTAATCTGTAAATCAGAAAAAGGAGACAGGGTATGTACAGCAGAAAGAGACTGAAACTTTTTATGATTGCAGCTGTTTGTGCTGCGTGTGTATCTGGAATTGCTTCCACAACAGTAAATGCGGATGAAAATAACACAGAGAATGTAACAAATGTACTTGAAAAAACAGATATTTTCGAAAATCAGAATCAGATCGATGAAGCATTTAAATCAGAATTAGATAATAAATATCCGCTGGACAATGCATTGATCGTGGTAAATCCGTACGGAACATCGCCTTTGTCTGCGGTAGCTCTATTTTCGACAGAGGAAACGACAGGCGGAACCATTACGGTAAAAGGAAAATCACCGGAAAATGATATAGTTGGAAACATTGAGTCGGCGAAAGACCATATTGTACCGATCTACGGACTTTATTACGGTGACACCACGACCGTTGAGATCAGCCTGGAAGATGGTGAAAAGTCCTCTTTTGAGGTTACGACAGAAAAGACAGAGATGGATTACGGCGATGTCAAAATGGAAATATTTGATGAAGCAAATTATGATTACTCCAATCTGTCATTTTTGTGTTCAACCATGGGATCCGTGTATGCGGTAGACGGTGCCGGAGATATTCGTTTTTATACGGATATGGGTGGTTCACTCGGTGTACATTTTCTTGCAAACGGACATCTGATGATGCCGGCTCCATATGTTTTAAAAACAAGTTATTACAAAGAAGGTCTGCTTGAAGTAGACCTGAATGGAAAAATTTATCGTGAATATGCCATCCCGGGAGGTCAGCATCACGATTTCAGAGAACTTTCAAATGGCAATTTGCTTGTAGCGTCAGACAGTCCGGATCTCAGTTCGGTAGAGGATTATGTAGTCGAAATTGACCGCGAATCCGGCGAAGTGGTGTGGGAACTGGATATGAAAGATCTTCTCGATATCGAGGATGGTGCATCGGCATCCATGGAAAGTGATGGAAGTGATGAGGAAGACTGGTTCCATAATAATGGACTCTGGTATGATGAAGAAAATGATCTGGTCCTTCTTTCTGCAAGGCACAAAGATGCGATCGTCGCAGTTCATAAGACAGACAAAAAGATTGCATGGATCCTTGGTGATCCGACCGGCTGGGACAAGACAGACAAGTCACTTTTCTTTACACCAACCGGAGATGATTTTGAATGGTTTTATGCTCAGCACTGTGTATCCATGCTGGATAATGGTGATATCATGCTGTTCGATAACGGTACGGCAAAAGTCAAAAGAATTGATAATGAAAATCGTGTGACGGGAGATCAGGTATATTCCAGAGCTGTTATTTATCATATCAATACAGACGATATGACTGTATCGCAGGTATATGAATACGGAAAAGAAAGAGGCGCAGACTGGTATGCAGACTGGATATCAGGTGTAGATTCTCTGGATGGTACGAAAGATCATCTGTTTATCACGGCAGGTTCTCATCTGCACAGTGAGGAAGAAAACAGAAGTGATTTTTATCCGTCAGACATGTTCCGTCAGGGACTTACAAAGATGACACATATTGATCAGGTTGATGAAGGAAATCTGACCGCAGAGCTGACTTTGTCGGGAGATTCGTATAGTGTTCTGACATTCAGAGCATTCCGAATGCCTTTGTATACAGAAAATACTGATTTTGATATTACAGCAAAACCGGAAGTACTGGGAAGTCTTGGTGAGACACCGTATGAGACACAGGAGATTGATCTGTCATCAGCCGAAGCACTTCCGGAAGGATGGACAATCAAACTGGACGATTTAAAAGTCTCTGTGGAGGGAAACTATCAGACGGAAAGCAAGGCAGATGAGCCTGCAGACGGAACTCTGGTACTTTCAAATGGTACGGAAACAAGAGGATATGCACTGACACAGACTTCGACAGAGGGAGATAACGGGGTCAATGTGAAAGTCAGTGGATGGGTTTCTACGGATAGTCTGGATGGAGAGGAATGGGAGATTTATATTCAGGCAGACGGGAAACTTTATAATACGAAATATAAATTAGCTTTATAATGGGAGTTGTAAAATGAAAAAAGGAAAAGTCAGGAAAATTGTTATACTGATCATTGTGGCATGCATGATTCTGACAGTACTCGGATGCGTTGCCTGGAAGAAGCGGATTGGAATTTATAATACTTATATGAAAATGACAGGACGTGAGCCTTCCCGTACAACGCAGTGGGTTTTGAAGGGTAAAGAAATCGGTTATCATAAGCAGGTGATCAAAACTGGAAAGAATAAGTCAGAAACTTTACAGATTGCGGACAATGGAAGCAATATGGAGAAAGTGGAATCCACTATTACGCAGGAGGCTTCCTGGGTGGATACGTCTTTAGAAGTTGATCAGCAGCTGGAAGAAGAGCAGAAGAACGGATATACGTGGGAAGAACCGCTGATCGTCCAGAATCCATACAGATATTCACCACTGACTGCTGTAATTTTATTTGATACGGATGAAGAATGTGAAGTTCGTGTAACTGTAAAGGGAAAAACAGAAGCAGCAGATATTGAAGGAACAGTTGATGCGGCAACTTCGCACAGAGTTCCGGTTGTTGGTCTGTATGCAGGACAGGAAAATACAGTTCTTCTTGAGCTTCTGGATGATACCGGCAAGGTTACCGATTCACAGGAAATTAAGATTACGACGGATGAACTTCCGGAAAAAATGAACAATGCAGTGACACCGGTGAAAACGAGCGGGGAATCTGCTTTGCCGTTAACGATTGTCCATGGACAGGGAGCACGTTATCCATACGCATATGACTGTATGGGAGACGTTCGGTGGTATCTGGATCGCAAGTCAGATAAGTTTGGTATTTACCCGTTGTCAAATGACCGATTCCTTTTTGCAGCAGGAGATATTGGTATCACGAATATCGGAAGACCGGATACATCCGATCTTTATGAAGCAGATTATCTTGGGCGTGCATATAAACTGTATTATATACAGCAGGGTGTACACCATGATATTGCGGAAAAAGAACCGGGTGGAAATCTGCTTATTCTGAGTAATTCCGGTGAAGAGTATTACTGGGATATGATACAGGAAATTGACAGGGAAACCGGTGAAGTCGTCGATGAATTAAAACTGAGTGACATCTTCAGGAAACAATACGTAAGTTCGATAGACTGGGCACATATAAATACAATTTCCTATCAGGCATCAGATGATACGATCCTCATAAGTCCGCGTAATCTGTCGGCAGCAGTAAAGATCAAATGGTCTACAAAAGAAATCGTCTGGATGCTGGGAGATCCAAAGCTCTGGAAGGGTACAGAATTCGAGCAGTATGTTCTGCAGCCGGAAGATGATTTTGTTTACCAGTTCTATCAGCACAGTGTATATCAGCTGACTGCAGATCTGGATGGCAATCCGGAAACTCAGGAAATAAGTATGTTTGATAATCATGCTTCCTTCTTTAAGAACAGAATCAAAGATATTTATGATAATCCGAATGAATCGTATGTATTGGTTTATTCTGTGAATGAAAAAGACAAAACAGTAAAACAGATCAAAAAAATACCGGTGGCATATTCTCAGATCACTTCAAATACCTGTTATGACGAAACAAGCGGTCATATTTTCGGAATGTGCGGATATATCAAAGGTGGAAGCGGAATAAACTATGAAATGGATTATGAAACCGGTGAAATTATCAATCAGTATCAGATCAGCTCCTGGTTTTATCGTTCCACACCAATGAAGATTGATTATAATGATCTTGCCTCTGCGATGGAAACAGATGAAAACTACATCTGCGGAGAATTGTTAAAGCCGGTTGAAACAACGAAAAAACTGACAAAGACAACAGACCAGATGCCTGATGAATCTGAGGTAAGCATGAGACTTATGGATCGTATCCTCTATGTAAAATCAGATTATCATGCAATATCACAGATCATCTTTTCCGGTGAGGACCATACTTATGTATATGATCTTTCCGACAAACTGATTTTCAGCAAAAAAATGATGCTGGTAAATCAGGAAATGGCAGTGCCGCTTACAGATATGAGTGCGGACAGCTATGATGTTTATGTGGTATACAAAGATGAATTTTATAACTGTGGTCAGACCATAACCATAAAACAGTAAAGTGTAATATGATACGCAGGAAAGCTCCGGCACCAGATGAGAAGAACTCTTGGCAGTGCAGGAGCTTTTTTCTGCCTTTTTTTTGCAACTTTCTCCTTAAGGTTGATAATTTTTGCATTTTAGCGTACAATCAGTTACAAAACAGTATGAAGAAATAAAGGGTTAATTAAGATGAAAATAAGAAAGCTACTCGCGATCTGGGCAGCGAAGGCTGCAGGTGCAGGTTGCAAAATGATGGGGCGTCAGGGTGTGACGTGGGCAGGAAAGATTGCATTAAAGATATATCCGCAGATTCTTACTGAACTTTCAAAAGAAGTCAGAAAGGGCATATTCGTAGTCTGCGGAACGAATGGTAAGACAACGACAAACAACATGCTCTGTGCAGCGCTGGAAGCAGAAGGACAGAGGGTGGTCTGCAACCATACTGGCTCTAATATGCTGAATGGTGTGGTCGCTGCTTTTGCACTTGGAGCAGGTCTAAATGGTCATATTGATGCGGATTATGCCTGTATCGAGGTAGATGAAGCATCCACCAGACATATTTTTCCACGAATGAAACCGAATTATATGGTAATGACAAATCTTTTCCGCGATCAGCTAGACCGTTACGGTGAGATCGACATTACGATGAACATTCTGGAGGAGATGATCCGCACTGTTCCGGATATGAAGCTGATTGTAAACGGTGATGATGCGCTGTCTGCATATATGGCGATGGACAGCGGCAATCCATGCGTTTATTATGGAATCAGCCATCCAGTTATGAGAAATGAGACAAATGAGATCCGTGAAGGACGTTTTTGCAAGAAATGCGGAGAGCGTCTGCAGTACAGTTTTTATCATTACAGTCAGCTGGGAGATTACCAGTGTCCGAAATGTGGTTTTAAACGGCCGGTTCCGGATTATGATGCAGAAGATGTAAAAGTCGGCGATCAGCTCAGTTTCTCCGTAGAGGGAAAGCGAATTGTTGCAAATTACCGTGGATTTTATAATGTATATAATATTCTGGCAGCTTATGCAGGTATCCGTACTGCGGGCTTTAAGGCAGAACATTTTATGGACATGCTTAAAAATTTTAATCCGGAAAACGGCAGAATGGAGCAGTTCCGCATCAAAGGTGCCGGTGTGACTCTGAATCTTGCGAAGAATCCGGCTGGATTTAACCAGAATATTTCTGCTGTCATGCAGGATACCAATCCGAAAGACGTGATCATTGCGATCAACGACAATGCGCAGGACGGTATTGATATTTCATGGCTCTGGGACGTGGATTTTGACCGTCTCGGAGAAGAAAGCATCCGTTCTGTTACTGTCAGCGGTATCCGCTGTCAGGATATGCGTCTGCGTCTGAAATATGTAGATATTCCGTCCATTCTGGAATCTGATGTCGAGAAGGCAATCCGTGACCGTGTAGCGGACGGAACCGGAAACTTATATGTTCTGGTAAACTATACAGCACTTTTTAGCACCAGAAATATACTTAAGAAGCTGGAGGGAGAACACTGATGAAACTGACAATAGGACATTTATACCCGGAACTTCTTAATCTTTATGGTGACAGAGGCAACATCCAGTGCCTGATGAAGAGATGCCAGTGGAGAGGTATTGAAGCAGAGACGATCGCATTTGAGATGGGAGATACCATTGATTTTTCCAAACTGGATATCGTGCTTCTGGGTGGTGGCTCAGACAGAGAGCAGATGATCGTCTGTGAGAAATTAAAAGCGCTCCAGAAAGATTTTAAGGCATATGTGGAGGATAACGGTGTTGTCATTGCAATATGCGGTGGATATCAGCTGCTCGGGAGCTACTACAAGACAGAACAGGGCATGATCGAAGGCCTGAGTCTGGTCGACATGTACACCGAGCAGGAAGAAGGCCGCCTGATCAGTAATATTGTTTTGCAGAGTGATCTTTTTGAAATGCCGGTAGTAGGTTTTGAAAATCACGGTGGAAGAACCTGCATCAACGATAACAAACCTCTGGGCAAAGTTCTGTACGGAAAGGGAAATGACGGCAGGACCGGGTATGAAGGTGTGGTTTATAAAAATGTAATAGGAACTTATCTTCATGGACCATTGTTGCCGAAGAATCCGCAGCTTGCGGACTGGCTGATCCTGAAAGCACTTCAGCGTAAATACGGAGAGCAGACGGCACTTACAGAACTTGACGACAGTCAGGAAAAAGAAGCGAACGATTATATTTTTCATCGATTTACACAAAACAGATAAGGGGATACAAATGGCAAAATCACACAATCAGAAAGCAAAAATCCTGATTCTTGAACATCTTCTGGCAGGTACATCACGGGACAGGGTCGTGACAATGCAGGAGATCCTTGATAAACTTGCAGAATATGAAATTACAGCAGAACGAAAAAGTATTTACGATGATCTGGAAGCCCTGCGTGAGTTTGGGCTGGATATAGAGTTCAAGAGGGGCAGACCGGGCGGATATTATCTGAAAAATGGAAATGTTCCATCGGTACAGGAAAAACCGACAGCAGATAAAGCGCAAAAAGCTGTCCCCGCAAAAGCTTCTGCCGGAACAGAGAATGGTTTTATGAGTCTTTGTAAATCTGAGCTTCAGGAAGCAGACAAACCAATGAAATTAGTGTGCCGGAAATCAAAAGAAAAAGAGATGCGGGCATTCTTTGGAACAATGGCAGAATACAAAATAAAAGAAGACGGTGAAATTCAGATTACTGTACCACAGATCAGTGGTCCGCAGTTTTTCGGCTGGCTGACGGCAATGGGAAAAGATGTACATATCCTGAAACCCAAAAAGACGGCAGTAGCATATAGAGACTATCTTAAAACTCTTGCAAAAGAGTATAAAGGTGTATAAAGGACAGAAAGGAAATCAGCATGAAAAAAAGAGCAGTTTGTATCATACTCGGAGTATTGCTGACCGGAGCCATGTTCACCGGTTGTGGCAAAAACAAGGCAACAGAGGCAGCCAGTGAAAGTGCGCAGACCGAGAAGGAAGGCGTTGGGGAAGACGTAGAGAAAGATTCTGAAACAGATAAAAAATCTGATAAAGATTCTGCGGATAAAGATACTTCCTCCGATAAAAAGACATCTGCGACAGGGACACCCGTTGCAACGGAGACGGGAACTTCGGAGGAAGAAACAGACACACCAGACGCTGAAAAAATTGCAATTTTACTTCCAAATGAAGATGAATGGACCAGAGATGCCAAAGAACTCGAGGCGAAGTTTAAGGATGATGGTTATACACCGGTAATCATGTATGCACAGGATGACGCAGATGAGCAGGCATCTCAGGTCAGTGACATGACAGAGGAAGGCATATCTGCAATGGTGATTGCACCGGTAGATCCATATGGCTTAAGTGAAGAACTTAAAGCTGCAAAAGAGGCTGAGATTCCGGTGATAGCATATGATGATCTGATCATGAATACGGATGCGTTAAAATACTATGTGACATTTGGCGGACGTCAGATCGGACAGCTTATCGGACAGGAAATTATTGATAAAGAAGAACTTGAGAAACTTCAGGAAGCAAAGGAATCAAAAACAATTGAGTTCTTTATGGGCTCTCTGGACGATGAGCAGGCACTGTTTTTCTATAACGGACTGATGGAAAAACTGCAGCCGTATCTGGATGACGGCACACTTGTATGTAAATCCGGTCAGATCACATTTGAGGAGACCGGTATCCTGCGGTGGAGCATGGATGAGGCACAGTCACGGGCGGAAGAAACGTTAAGTGAATTTTATTCAGACACAGAGACACCGGATATTATCTGTACAGGATTTGACGGTGCGGCAGAAGGGGTATTGAAAGCCCTCCGAAATGATGGACTGACACTGGGTGAAAACTGGCCGATGATCACCGGAGTCGGATGCGATGCGGATGCAGTAAGGAACATCGCAGAGAGTGAAATTGCATGCAGCGTCTTTATGGATCGCAGAGTACTGGCAGATCAGGCAGAAGATATGGTAAATGTATATCTGCATGGAGAAGACGATCCGGAAGTTAATGATTATGAACAGTATGACAATGGTACAAAGATCATTGCCTCTTATCTGTGCGAACCACAGCTTATCAATATAGATAATTACGAGATTCTGATCGATAACGGATATTATACAGGAGATGAGGTAAAACCGGAAGCTACACCGACACCGGAGCCGACTGTGACACCGGAGATGACTGAGAAACCGGATGTTACTGCGACGCCAGAGGTAACAGAAAGCCCGGAAGCAACCATAACTCCGGAGGTTACCGAAGAATCTGAGGAGACTGCAACTCCAACACCGACAGAAAAGGTGACACCAACTCCAAAGGAACGTGTGACTTTAAAACGTTCCACAAAGAATAAATAATTGAATTATATAAAAGACAAACAAAAAAGGAACCTCTGTCAGCTGGCAGGGGTTCCTTTTACTTATTCAGATTAATCACGGAAAGTTAAGGAGTCATCTGTCATGGAATCTACAATTGCGAGGGATTCCAGACGTACACCCATATCACGGATCTTCTGGCCGCCGTTCTGGAAGCCTTTCTCGATAACGATACCGGCACCTTCAAGCGTTGCTCCGGATTCTTTGACAATATTGATGAGTCCGAGTAATGCACATCCGTTTGCAAGGAAGTCATCAATCAGAAGTACATGGTCTTCCGGTCCGAGAAATTTCTTGGACAGGATCACATCATATACTTTCTTATGTGTGAAGGATTCTACCTTGGAACAGTACATTTCACCATCAAGATTCAGACTCTGGGCTTTTTTGGCAAAAATGACAGGTACATCAAAATACTGTGCGGCAATACAGGCAATACCGATGCCGGATGCCTCAATAGTGAGGATTTTAGTAATCGGACAATCTGCGAAACGTCTTTTAAACTCTTTGCCGATCTCGTTGATGAGAGTAATATCCATCTGATGATTCAAAAAACTGTCTACCTTCAAAATATTTCCTGGTTTTACGATTCCATCTTTCAGTATACGGTCCTTTAAAAGCTGCATGATTTCTCTCCTTTGATTTCTAAGCGTTTTCATAAAATTATAATAATGATACTCTATTCTTCGAAGAAGTTCAATTCTTTTCGACAAAATTTTTTAGGAAACGATTTCTGAAGGGTACGTGCGTTGCAAAAGTCAGAGAGGTCTGCTACAATGAGGTTAATTTCAGAAAAATAGCAGACATCAGGAGGTAATAAAATGGCTGAACAGAAATATACAGTAAATGCAATGGGCGAGCAGTGCCCGATTCCGGTTGTAAAGACAAAGAAGGTTTTGGACAGTGTACAGGGTGATGCGGAGATCACAGTTTTTGTAGATAATGAAACTGCGGTACAGAATCTGACAAGAATGGGAAGGACTGCCGGGGCAGAAGTACTTGCCGAGAAAAAAAGTGACAGAGAATTTCATGTGATTCTCCGTGTGAAAGACAGACAGCCATCTGCCGGTATACAGGAGGAAGTAAACTGCATTCCGGATGTAAAGAGTGATTTTGTGATCGCTGTAGATACCGCGACTATGGGAAGAGGAAATGATGAACTCGGGAAGGTCCTGATGAAAGGATTCCTTTTTGCTGTGACACAGCTTGATGAGCTTCCGAAGACCATACTGTTTTATAATGGAGGTGCGACGCTTACGACAGAAGGCTCCGATTCCCTTGACGATTTAAAGAGTCTGGAGGCACAGGGTGTGACGATCAAGACCTGCGGTACCTGCCTGAATTATTACGGATTGACTGAGAAACTCAAAGTAGGCGAAGTGACCAATATGTATGATATTGTAGAGACGATGGCGAAAGCATCCAAAGTTGTAAAACCATGATCAAAAAAGTACCCAGATATCTTCTGACTTTTTTTAATACGAGCGGTGCGATTGCAGTGGAGCGTTTCTGTAAAGAACGTGAGATTCCCGGAAGACTGATTCCGGTACCACGTGAGATTTCAGCAAGCTGTGGCCTTTCCTGGGCGGTTTTGCAGGAAGAAAAGGACTGCCTTGAATCGGTGGAACGTGAATTTGCAGAAGAAATCGAAGGAAAGTGGATGCTGGATGTCTGAAATCCGGAAAGAGTGGAAAACTATGAAAGAATACGAAGTGATCTGGGAGATTTTTAATAAGTGTCCCAGAAACCAGATGCGAGATGTGTTTGTCGAAGAGGTAGAGATTGCAGACCCGGAAGAGTATGTCAGACACAAATTTCAGGGAAAAGATGTGAGTTATGACAAGACTGTTCTGCCGGACGGCACGATTGTATTTGATATTGTGACTTCTCAGATAAAACAACGATGCTCCTTTACAGAGATTTAGTATTTATGGTATAATAAGATTTACGCAATAAAATACCGGAATGCCTGAAACTCAGGCAAAAGGAGAAAACATGAGTGAGACAAAAGAAACCCATGTACATGTTCGTGAGGACGGGACAGTGATCGAGCATTCTCACGGTCCACATGGTCATCATCACAGCCATGAACAGACAAAAGCAGTCCTGAACAGATTATCCAGAGCAATCGGACATCTGGAGTCCATCAAGCGGATGGTAGAGGACGGCAGGGACTGTTCGGAAGTGCTGATCCAGCTTTCCGCTGTAAAGTCAGCAATCAACAATACCGGCAAGATCATCCTTCAGGATCATATCGAGCATTGTATTGTGGATGCAGTGGAGCATGGTGACAGAGATGCAATCAAAGAACTGGAACGGGCAATCGACAGATTTATGAAATAAAGGAGTAACAATAAAATGGCAAAGGAATGCAGTAACAGCTCATGCAGCAAATCAAGCTGCGAAGGATGTGCAAGCAAAGGCAAGAGCGAGCCACAGAATTTTCTTGCACCGGCAAATATTTTTTCTGATGTAAAACACGTGATCGGTGTTGTCAGCGGTAAGGGGGGCGTAGGTAAATCTTTCGTAACAGGTTCCCTTGCAAATGCAATGGCAGCAAAGGGCTATAAAGTAGGTATTCTGGATGCAGATATCACCGGACCGTCTATTCCAAAGATGTATGGTCTTACAGGCGCTGCACAGGCAGACGACAACGGCATCTATCCGATGGAGACGGCAAATGGCATCAAGGTCATGTCCATCAACCTGCTTCTTCCTACAGAAGACACTCCGGTTATCTGGAGAGGACCGGTTCTTGCAAATATGGTCAAACAGTTCTGGACTGATGTTGTCTGGGACAAGATCGACTATCTCTTTGTAGATATGCCTCCGGGAACAGGTGATGTGCCGCTTACAGTATTCCAGTCACTTCCGATCGACGGAATTGTGATCGTAAGTTCTCCACAGGACCTTGTAAAGATGATCGTAAAGAAAGCATACAACATGGCTGAAATGATGAAGATCCCGGTTCTCGGAATCGTTGAAAACTACAGCTATGTAAAATGTCCGGACTGCGGTACACCGATTAAGATTTTTGGTGAAAGTCACATCGATGAGATTGCAGCAGAGCTGAATGTACCGGTTGTGGGTAAGATGCCGATTGATATGGATTATGCTTCCAAGGCTGACAGAGGAGCATTTGATCAGATCAACAACGAATATATCGCGAAGGCAGTCGAAGTAATGCCAGAGTAAATAAATGCCCGACAGAGGCGGAGAAAATCTGAATTTCAGATAAACTCCGTCGGCTGCCGGGCATTTTACATTATAAAAAATTATTCTGCAATCATCCGGAAGTTACAATATTTCAAGAAATCTTTCCGCTGCCTGTGAAAGCGGCTGACCGTCATGGTAGACAAGTACAAGCTGTCTGGGGGAAAGGCCGCTGATAAGTGAGATTGGTTTCAGGGAATCATCGGGCGAGAGCATATAATCCGGAATGCAGGCAATGCCGAGCCCGATGCGGGCGAGATCCATCAGAAGGTCGTTGCTGTTGAGTTCGACTTCCGGCAGCAGGTTTAACCCCTGAGAGGCAAACGCCTGATGAAGGTATTCGCTGGTCGTACTCTTGCCGGACAGCATCAGGATCGGATACTCAAGCAGAGTATTCAGCTCACGGGGCATGTCATTTAAAGGAAAATACGCAGGATTTCCTATAAAAATGTCCTGAAATTCTTTTAAGACACGGATCTGCATATGATTGCCGAGACGTGAATTCGGAAAATTGCAGACGATCAGGTCGACCTGGCCTTTTTCCAGAAGTTCCACACAGCCGATGGAAGTGCTGTTGGTGACTTTGATGCGAACATCAGGGAACGCCTGATGAAACTGCTGCAGGTAACTGATCAGATAATAACGGCAGATCGTGTCACTGGCACCGATACGGAGTTGTCCCTTCAGCATATTGTCTCCGGAAAGCAGAGATTCTCCCTCGACGAGCATCTGCAAAGCCGGTTTGACATGCTGCAGAAGAAGTTCTCCTTCCGGTGTGAGGAGGACTTTTTTTGTGCTTCGGATAAAAAGTGTGTGATTCAACTTTTTTTCCAGCGTTTTGATCGACTGGCTTACGGCTGACTGAGAAATAAAAAGCTGACGGGATGCCTCCGAAAAACTTAAAGAAGTGGCAACATAGTAAAAAACTTTGTAAAGCTCAAGATTGATATCCATAGGAACCTCCTGACTAATAAGTTTAAATAATAAAAAATATAAGATATATTAATTTTACTAATGATATTTGTTATGATACTATATATTCTGAAGCAGCACAAGTATGTCTGCATCACTAATATACAACTATAAGACAAACACATATCTGAAAGGAGTTTCTTACTTATGAGTAACGTAAGACGCGTTTATGTAGAAAAGAAACCAGCCTATGCAGTACAGGCAAAAGAATTAAAGCACGAGATCAGCAGCTATCTCGGAATCAAATCCGCATCAAAAGTCAGAGTGCTGATCCGCTATGATGTAGAAAATATTTCAGATGAAGTTTTTGAAAAAGCATGCAGAACCGTATTCGCAGAACCGCCGGTAGATGATCTGTATTTTGAAAAATTCGAAGCAGCAGAAGATGCGAAGATTTTTTCTGTAGAATATCTTCCGGGTCAGTTTGATCAGAGAGCTGATTCAGCAGTTCAGTGTGTGCAGTTTCTGGATGGAGATTTACAGCCGATCATCCGCTCTGCAACAACTTATGTAATAGAAGGAAATGTAACAGCCGAAGAATTTGAAGCGATCAAACATCACTGCATCAACCCGGTAGATTCCCGTGAAACAGGTCTCGAGAAACCGGAGACACTGGTTACTGTATTCCCGGAACCGGAAGATGTCAAAATCTTTGACGGATTCAAAGATATGCCGGAAGCAGACCTTAAAGCACTGTATGATTCTCTGAATCTTGCAATGACCTTCAAGGATTTCCAGCACATCCAGAATTACTTTAAAAACGAAGAAAAACGTGATCCGTCCATGACAGAGATCCGTGTACTTGATACATACTGGTCCGATCACTGCCGTCATACCACATTCTCCACAGAGCTTACCGATGTGAAGTTTGATGAAGGCGATTACAAAGAACCAATCGTTAAGACTTACGAAAAATATCTTGCAGACAGAGAAGTACTTTACAAAGATCGCGATGACAAATTTGTCTGCCTGATGGATCTTGCTCTGATGGCAATGAAAAAACTGAAATCTGAAGGTAAACTTGCAGATCAGGAAGAATCTGATGAGATCAATGCCTGCAGTATCGTTGTTCCGGTTGACGTGGACGGTAAAGAAGAGGAGTGGCTGATCAACTTCAAGAATGAGACACACAACCATCCGACCGAGATCGAACCATTTGGTGGTGCAGCAACCTGCCTTGGTGGTGCTATCCGTGACCCGCTTTCCGGACGTACTTATGTATATCAGGCAATGCGTGTGACCGGTGCAGCAGATCCGACAGTATCCGTAAAAGAAACTCTTAAAGGAAAACTTCCGCAGAAAAAACTGGTCAGAGGTGCAGCTCATGGCTACAGCTCTTATGGTAACCAGATCGGTCTTGCTACCGGTTATGTAAAAGAAGTCTATCATCCGGATTATGTTGCAAAACGTATGGAGATCGGTGCCGTTATGGGCGCAGCTCCGAGACGTGCCGTTATCCGTGAGAATTCCGATCCGGGAGATATCATTATCCTGCTCGGCGGACGTACAGGCCGTGACGGTATCGGTGGTGCAACCGGTTCCTCAAAAGTACATACAGAGGCATCTATCGAAGTCTGCGGTGCAGAAGTACAGAAAGGTAATGCACCGACAGAGCGTAAGATCCAGCGTATGTTCAGACGTGAAGAAGTCAGTCATATCATTAAGAAATGTAACGACTTTGGTGCCGGCGGTGTATCCGTTGCTATCGGTGAGCTTGCAGACGGACTTCGCGTAGACCTTGATAAAGTTCCGAAAAAATATGCCGGTCTTGATGGTACAGAGATTGCAATCTCTGAATCTCAGGAGCGTATGGCAGTTGTTGTAGATCCGAAAGATGTTGATACATTCCTCGGTTATGCAAACGAAGAAAACCTGGAGGCAATTCCGGTTGCAGTTGTTACCGAAGACCCACGCCTTGTTCTTACATGGAGAGGCAAAGAAATCGTGAATATTTCCCGTGCCTTCCTTGATACCAACGGTGCACATCAGGAAACAACTGTAGAAGTAGAGATTCCGAACAAAGAGGGCAATCTGTTTGAAGAGCGCCCGGATGTAGCTGATGTAAAGGCGAAATGGCTGGAGACACTTGCTGATCTCAATGTATGCTCACAGAAGGGCCTCGTTGAAATGTTTGACGGTTCTATCGGAGCAGGCAGTGTATTTATGCCATATGGTGGTCAGTATCAGCTTACCGAGACACAGAGTATGGTAGCAAAAGTTCCGGTACAGAACGGAAAAACAGACACAGTTACTATGATGAGCTATGGATTTGATCCGTATCTGTCCTCATGGAGTCCGTATCACGGAGCTGCCTATGCAGTGACAGAATCTGTTGCAAGAATCGTTGCAACAGGTGGTGATTACAAAAAAATCCGTTTCACATTCCAGGAATACTTCCGTCGTATGACAGAAGATCCGAAGAGATGGAGTCAGCCATTCTCCGCACTGCTTGGTGCATATGCGGCACAGATGGGATTCGGACTTCCGTCCATCGGCGGCAAAGACAGTATGTCCGGTACTTTCAATGAAATCGATGTACCTCCGACACTGGTATCCTTTGCCGTAGACGTAGCGAAGATCCAGGATGTGATTACTCCGGAACTCAAAAAAGCCGGAAACAAACTGGTATGGCTCCGTGCACCGCGTGATCAGTATGATCTGCCGGATTATGCAGGAATCATGGATCAGTACGAAAAACTCCATAACGATATCCAGAACGGCAAAGTTGTTTCTGCCTATGCACTGGATCGCCACGGTATTGCAGCAGCTGTTTCCAAGATGGCATTTGGTAACGCATTTGGTGTAAAGATCGAGCATAATCTGGATCCGAGAGATTTCTTTGCTCCGGGATTTGGTGACATCATCATGGAAGTTCCGGCAGAAAAAGTCGGCGAGCTTTCCATCACTTATACACTGATCGGTGAAGTTACCGAGGATGGCAAATTCTCTTACGGAGATACCGTGATCACTGAGGCAGAAGCAGTAGAAGCATGGAAAGGAACTCTGGAAAGAGTCTTCAAGACAGTTTCCGGTGAAGAAAATGAAAAACCGGCTAAAGATGAGCTGTACCATGCAGAAAACATTTATGTATGCAAACACAAAGTTGCAAAACCGCGTGTATTTATTCCGGTATTCCCGGGAACCAACTGCGAATACGACAGCACACGTGCATTTGAGAGAGCCGGCGCAGAAGTAGATGTCAAAGTCTTCAAGAACCTGACAGCAGAGGATATCCATGATTCTGTAGAACTCTTTGAGAAAGCAATTGATCAGGCGCAGATTATCATGTTCCCAGGAGGATTCTCCGCAGGTGATGAACCGGATGGTTCTGCAAAATTCTTTGCAACTGCATTCCAGAATGCAAAGATCAAAGAAGCCGTTATGAAACTGATTAATGAGAGAGACGGCCTTGCACTTGGTATCTGCAATGGTTTCCAGGCACTCATCAAACTTGGCCTTGTACCGTATGGTGAGATCTGCGGACAGAAAGAGGATTCCCCGACACTGACCTTCAACACCATCGGACGTCATATCTCCAAGATGGTTTACACCAAGGTTGTAAGCAACAAGTCTCCATGGCTTCAGAAAGCACAGCTCGGCGGTGTATACTGTAACCCGGCATCCCACGGAGAGGGACGTTTTGTTGCCAACGATGAATGGCTTGCAAAACTCTTTGCCAACGGACAGGTTGCAACTCAGTATGTAACTCCGAATGGAAACTTAAGTGCAGACGAAGAATGGAATGTCAATGGTTCCTACATGAACATCGAAGGTATCACAAGTCCTGACGGACGTATCCTCGGTAAGATGGCACACAGCGAGCGTCGTGGCGATGGAGTGGCTGTCAACATTTACGGAGAACAGGATATTAAGATCTTTGAATCCGGTGTAGAGTACTTTAAATAATCGCAGGTGAGTTATAGTCAGGTTATATAATATTGGTCTGACCAAAAAGTGGAATCACCCATTGACAAATGGAAAGCATGTGGATATAATGGATAACAGAATAAAGAAACACGTTGAAGAGAAGAGTAAACTGTGGAATGTTCCAGAGAGAGATACACATGCTGAGAGTATTTTAGCAGGAAACAGTTGAAGACCATCTCCGAGTGGCCCTAATACGGTCCGGTGATTCCGTTATCATCTTATAAGAGTGGCTGAATCTGTCCGATGAGGTACAGACGCAGCAAGCAGGGTGGAACCGCGAGTAGATTATTCGTCCCTTACAGTGCAGAGGTGCAGTGTAAGGGACTTTTTGGTGTATAAAGGCAGCAATATCCGCTCGTCCCTGTGGAAAAACTTACAAATTTATTCAAACACAAAAGGAGTTCAAAACTATGATTATCACATTAAAAGACGGATCAAAAAAAGAGTATTCAGAAGCAAAGTCCGTAATCGACATTGCTTATGACATCAGCGAGGGTCTTGCACGTGCTGCATGCGCCGGAGAAGTAAACGGAGAAGTTGTAGATCTTCGTACAGTACTTGACAGTGACTGTGAATTGAATATTCTCACAGCAAAGGATGAAAAAGGACTTGCTGTTCTTCGTCACACAGCATCTCATGTACTTGCACAGGCAGTACAGAACTTATATCCGGAAGCAAAGGTTGCAATCGGACCTTCTATTGATACAGGATTTTATTATGATTTCGATCACGTACCGTTCTCACGTGAGGATCTGGACGCAATTGAGAAAGAAATGAAAAAAATCATCAAAAAAGGTGCAAAGATCGAGCGCTTCACAAAATCAAGAGAAGACGCGATCGCATACTTCAAAGAGAAAAACGAACCTTATAAGGTAGAACTGATCGAAGATCTTCCGGAAGGAGAAGAAATTTCCTTCTATTCACAGGGAGACTGGACAGATCTCTGTGCCGGACCACACCTGATGAGTGTAAAAGGTGTAAAAGCATTTAAACTTCTTTCTTCTTCCAGTGCTTACTGGAGAGGCAGCGAAAAGAATGCGATGCTGACTCGTATTTACGGAACAGCATATGCTACAAAAGATGAACTGAAAGAGCATCTGGAGCAGATGGAAGAAGCCAAGAAACGTGACCATAACAAACTTGGCCGTGAGATGAAAATCTTTACAACTGTAGATGTTATCGGACAGGGCCTTCCTCTGATCATGCCAAACGGTGTTATCATGATGCAGGAACTGCAGAGATGGATCGAAGATGAAGAGACAAAACGTGGTTATGTAAGAACAAAGACACCTCTTATGGCCAAGAGTGATCTGTACAAGATTTCCGGACACTGGGATCATTACAAAGACGGCATGTTTGTTCTGGGTGATGAAGAGACAGACAAAGAGGTATTTGCACTTCGTCCTATGACATGTCCGTTCCAGTATTATGTATACAAAGCAGAACAGCACAGTTACCGTGACCTGCCGCTGCGTTACGGTGAGACATCCACACTGTTCCGTAATGAGGATTCCGGTGAGATGCACGGTCTGACACGAGTTCGTCAGTTTACAATTTCCGAAGGACATCTGATCGTAAGACCAGACCAGATGGTCAAAGAATTCAAAGACTGTATCGCACTTGCTCAGTACTGCCTGCAGGTTCTTGGCGTTGAGGAAGATGTAACCTATCATCTGTCCAAATGGGATCCGAACAACAAAGAAAAATATATCGGTGAGCCGGAAGTATGGAATGAGACAGAAGGTCATATCCGTCAGATGCTTGAAGAGCTGAATATTCCGTTTACTGAGGATGTCGGAGAAGCTGCATTCTACGGACCTAAAGTTGATATCAACGCAAAGAACGTATATGGAAAAGAAGATACTATGATCACAATTCAGTGGGATGCCCTTCTTGCTGAACAGTTTGATATGTATTATATCGATGAAAACGGAGATAAGAAACGTCCGTACATCATTCACCGTACCTCTATGGGATGCTATGAGAGAACGCTGGCATGGCTGATCGAAAAATATGCAGGTATGTTCCCGACATGGCTCTGCCCGGAACAGGTACGTGTGATTCCAATCTCCGAAAAATTCAATGCTTATGCTGACAAGGTAGAAGCACAGATGAAAGAAGAAGGAATCCGCTGCTCTGTTGACAGACGTTCCGAAAAAATGGGTTACAAGATCCGTGAAGCACGTCTTGAGAGAGTACCGTACATGTTGGTTGTCGGTGCAAAAGAAGAGGAAGAGGGCAAAGTTTCCGTAAGAAGCCGTTACCTCGGTGATGAAGGAATGAAAGACCTCGGAGATTTCATGAGCGCGATCAAAGAAGAAATCAAAAACAAAACGATCCGTAAGATCGAGGTACAGGAAGAGAATAAATAATCTGTCGAACGGACACGAGAAATTCTTGCCATACGACACGCGGTTTTGACAAAATCCGCACCCCCCTGTCACCTATAATGAGTTCACTTACCAAAGTGAAGGATTTATAGGCTGCAGGGGGCTTTTTTTATGTATCAGAATGTATACATAGATGCTGTATTTGCGGCAAACTTTCTGATGGATTATATTCTTCTGCGACTGACCGGATTTTTTATCAGAGAAGGCAGGAACCGCCGGAGATGTCTTATGGCAGCGGCAGGCGGAGCGCTTTTTTCAAGTATCAGTCTCTGTATACCGGCAGATCAGATTCCACGACTGTGGAGCATTGGACAGATTTTCTGTGCGGCTGGAATAATTCGGCTTGCTTATCCGATCCGGTCATGGAAAAGACTTGCAATGGCAGTTCTGATATTTTATGTGCTTGCATTCTTAAGCGGTGGGATCTGGACGGAAGTGATGGGAAATACCCGAACGACCGGAGTGATTTTTGTACTGTGTGCGTTTGGAACCTATCTGGGAATCAGCATTGTGATCCACCTTCTGGATGTCACGGAACATGTGAGAAGCGGATCTTATCCGGTAGTTTTGAAATACTGCGGACGGGAACAGCAGACACAGGGATTCGTAGACACAGGAAATCTGCTTGCAGATCCGGTGAGCGGTACTCCGGTTTCTATTGTGTCATGGGAACTTATGGAAATGCTTTTGCCGGAAGATCTGACAGAAAGACTTGCATGTCTGCAGGAAAAGCCTGAGAAAATAAAAAGTACAGAGATAGCCGGGCTTAAGCCGCACTATCTGTTCTGCCGGACTGTGGGACGGGGAGAGCGGCTGCTTCTGGCTGTGACACTGGAGGAACTTTGTATTCAGATCCAAGGGAATACGGTTCATATAAAAGAGCCGGTTGTCGCACTGTCACCGGAACCTTTTGCTTTGGGAAAAGAATACGAAGTATTACTGAATTCCAGATTATTGCATTAGGAGGGGCAGGATATGAGCAGATCGGCAGCAGGGATGGATTATAGTCCGTTTCAGTTTTTTCAGAAACTGGTTCTTTCAAGATCGAGAGGACTGTATTATATCGGAGGAAGTGATGTCTTACCGGCACCACTGGAACCCAAAAGGGAAGCTTACGTGATCAGTAAGCTTAAGACAGAACAGGAACAGGAGGCAAGATCTCTGCTGATCGAGCATAATTTAAGGCTTGTGGTGTACATTGCAAAGAAATTTGACAATACAGGAGTCGGAGTGGAAGATCTGATTTCAATCGGTACGATCGGGCTTATTAAGGCAATCAATACATTTAATCCGGTCAAAAATATTAAACTGGCGACGTATGCTTCCAGATGCATTGAAAACGAGATCCTTATGTATCTGCGTCGCAACAGCAAGACCAAAATGGAGGTTTCGATTGATGAACCGCTGAATGTAGACTGGGATGGCAATGAACTTCTTTTGTCAGATATCCTCGGAACAGATGAAGATGTGATCTCGAGACGGATGGAAGACGAAGTAGAGATCACTCTGCTCGCAAAAGCAATCAACAAATTAAGTCCGAGAGAACAGACGATCATCCGTCTGCGTTTTGGACTGAATAATGCAGAGGGAAAGGAAAAAACGCAGAAAGAGGTCGCAGATCTTCTTGGAATTTCACAGTCGTATATATCCAGACTGGAAAAACGAATCATGAAGCAACTGAAAAAAGAAATCGTAAAATACGAGTAAGGTGTTAGGCAAAAAACTCTGTGCATATACATAAAAAGAAAATGTGCAGAGGTGTAACTGCATGAAAAAATACAGAATTGAACTGACAATGGCCTGTCTGCTGCTGGTATGTTTTTACCTGTTATCCAGACAGGCCGCTGTTATTTCTGTGAATCAGACGGAACGGGGGACACAGAAAGCTGCCAGTCCGCTGATTCTTGTTGATGCGGGACATGGCGGAAGCGACCCGGGAATGATCGGTGTGGGTGGGCTGGAAGAGAAAGGTATCAATCTTTCTATTTCGCTGCTCCTTCGGGATACACTTGAAAAATCCGGATATTCAGTCATCATGACAAGGGAAGAGGACAAAGGCCTGTATGACAGCAGCGCAGTGAACAAAAAAGCACAGGATATGCAACGTCGGATTGCGATGATCCGGGAACATATGCCGGTGCTTTCCGTCAGCATTCACCAGAACAGCTATCATGATGCGGGCGTGCATGGACCGCAGGTGTTTTATTATGAAAGCTCTGTGGAAGGGAAAAAACTGGCAGAGGCAGTCCAGAGTAGTTTGAATGATCTGCTCGAGGTGGACCGACCACGGAAGGTAAAGGGAAATACAAGCTATTATCTGCTCAAAAGAAGCAGTGGAACACTTGTGATCGTGGAATGTGGTTTTCTGACTAATCCGGAGGAGGCGCAGAAACTTCAGACAAAAGAATATCAGGAAAAAGTTGCCGCCGCAGTCAGCGAGGGAATCCGTACATATCTGAATGCGCAGTAAAGAGCAAAAAGTGTAGATATTGTGAACTTCCATGAAAATAAAAGAAGTTTGTTTGCCATAAGAAAATTCCTTTGCTATACTGTTGCTGTATAAAGGGAAAGTATTTTATACAGAGATTTACAGAAGAGGTGTATGATGTTAGGTATAATTTATCTGGTTCTGTGTATGCTTATCGGAAAAGAGCTGGCGGGGCTGCTGCTTTCAAAAAAATCCGGATATAATCAGATCTGGCTTACTCTGGCAGCTGCTTTTGGCACAGGCGTACTTATAATGGGATGGGCAACTTATATGACTGCATGGGCAGCAAGCGAGGCCGGTGCAGTCCATCCACTGATTTATGCGAATGCAGTTGTCATGCCGGTGGCAGCACTGATTGTTCTGATCCTTTATTGGAAAAGATACCGTAAGGCAGGTTCCTTTAAGGGAATTTTGGGAACAGGGATGATTACGGAGCGCAGGCTGTTTCGAAAAGAAGCAGTGTTTTTTGGTGCTTTGCTGGTGTTTCTGACCTGGATCATGTTTTATGTCTTTTTTATCAAAGACGGAGTGCTGTACAGCGGTTATACGGTTTACGGGGATTATGCACCGCATACAGCGATGATGCGGTCTTTTTCTATGGGGAACAATTTCCCGACAGAGTATCCGCATTTTGGCGGGCAGGATGTAAAGTACCACTTTATGTTCCAGTTTTTTGTGGGAAATCTCGAATTTCTGGGACTGCGTCTGGATTTTGCGTATAATGTGGTAAGTGTTCTTGCGCTTCTGGGATTTTTGATCTTTCTGTATCATATGGCGAAGCGCCTTACCGGAAGCTTTGCAGCCGGAGTGCTGACAGTATTTTTCTTCTTTTTCAGAAGCTCCTTAAGTTTTTTCCGATTTGTCATAGAACATCTGTCAGCAGGAGATCTCTGGACGACACTGAGAGACAATACAACGTTTATCGGCTACACGACAAATGAAAACTGGGGACTCTGGAATTTTAATGTATATCTGAATCAGCGTCATCTGGCATTCGGCCTTCTGATCGTCACGCTTGTGCTCTGGGTATTTATGGACTGGCTCGAGGCAGGATGCAGCGCGCCGGAGAGAGGTGTACGCTGGATAAAAAACCGCATTTTTACAAAGAAAGCATGGCTTTGCGTGCATTCAGAAAATGCGCTGCTTGCAGGAATGCTCCTCGGTCTTACTTCTTTCTGGAACGGGGCGGCAGTGATCGGCGGACTTCTGATCCTGATGGGGTTTGCCGTATTTTCCGATGGGAAGCTGGATTATCTGATTCTGGCGGTAACATCAGTGATTTTTTCTGTGCTTCAGACAAAGATCTTTATCTGGGGGAACGCGGTAAGTCCGTCCTTTTACTGG